>Ga0308156_1000132_pt1 | contig 238034 bp, 214 predicted proteins | sample PhyAR2_FD_201041 | JGI IMG/M metagenome (GOLD analysis project Ga0308156, IMG submission 201041) | Phyllosphere microbial communities from UC Gill Tract Community Farm, Albany, California, United States - DLSL A.R2 | ecosystem: Host-associated > Plants > Phyllosphere > Unclassified | place...
GAGCCTGGCCGCCGTAGGTTTTAGCCAGAACGGTGGTGATTGCTGCAGTCAGGGTGGTTTTACCGTGGTCAACGTGACCGATGGTGCCCACGTTTACGTGCAGTTTGTTACGTTGAAATTGCTCTTTCGCCATGGCGATAATCCTTACTGTTATGCCTTCATCATTGATGAAGGCATCTGTTCACAATTTTTAAACCGTAGCCTTATTTGCTACGAGCTTCAATAACGGCCTGAGCGACGTTGTTCGGCGCATCATCGTACTTCAGGAACTCCATGGAGTAAGAAGCACGGCCTTTAGTCAGAGAACGCAACTGCGTCGCGTATCCGAACATTTCAGACAGCGGAACTTCAGCGTGAATCTGAACGCCGGTAGCGTTAGATTCCTGCCCTTTCAGCATACCACGACGACGGCTAAGGTCACCGATGACGTCACCGGTGTTCTCTTCCGGAGTCTCTACTTCAACCTTCATGATCGGCTCAAGCAGTACCGGCTGCGCTTTCTTAAAGCCATCTTTAAAGGCGATAGAAGCGGCCAGTTTAAACGCCAGCTCTGAGGAGTCCACGTCATGGTAAGAACCGAAGTGCAGACGCACGCCCAGATCAACAACCGGATAACCTGCCAGCGGGCCAGATTTCAGCTGTTCCTGGATGCCTTTGTCAACCGCAGGGATGTATTCGCCAGGAATCACACCACCTTTGATGTCGTTGACAAATTCGTAGCCTTTCGGGTTTGAACCCGGCTCCAGCGGGTACATGTCGATAACAACATGACCGTACTGACCGCGACCACCAGACTGCTTAGCGTGCTTACCTTCGATGTCGGTAACTTTAGAGCGAATTGCTTCGCGGTAAGCTACCTGCGGTTTGCCCACGTTCGCTTCAACGTTGAATTCACGCTTCATGCGGTCAACGATGATGTCGAGGTGCAGCTCACCCATACCAGCGATGATGGTCTGGTTAGATTCTTCGTCAGTCCATACGCGGAATGACGGGTCTTCTTTCGCCAGACGGCCCAGAGCCAGACCCATTTTTTCCTGGTCAGCTTTGGTTTTCGGCTCAACGGCGATAGAGATTACCGGCTCCGGGAACTCCATACGTTCCAGGATGATCGGGCTGTTCGGATCACACAGGGTATCACCGGTGATCACGTCTTTCAGACCGATTGCCGCTGCGATGTCGCCTGCGCGAACTTCGCTGATCTCTTCACGTTTGTTAGCGTGCATCTGTACGATACGGCCGAAACGCTCACGAGCAGATTTCACTGAGTTCAGTACGGTATCACCTGAGTTAACCACGCCAGAGTAGACGCGGAAGAAGGTCAGGTTGCCCACGAACGGGTCGTTGGCGATTTTGAACGCCAGCGCAGAGAACGGCTCGCTGTCGTCAGCGTGACGCTCAGCAGGCGTGTCTTTACCGTCGTCCAGCATACCGTTGATCGCAGGAACGTCAGTCGGTGCCGGCAGGTATTCAACCACGGCATCCAGCATTGCCTGAACACCTTTGTTCTTGAACGCAGAACCACAGGTAACCAGGATGATTTCGTTACGCAGTACGCGCTGACGCAGAGCGGTTTTGATCTCTTCTTCGCTCAGCTCTTCGCCGCTGAAGAATTTCTCCATCAGCTCTTCAGAAGCTTCTGCTGCTGCTTCGATCAGCTTGCCGCGCCATTCTTCAGCCAGTTCCTGCATGTCGGCCGGGATATCTTCGTAAACGAAGGTAACGCCCTGGTCGGCATCGTTCCAGTTGATGGCTTTCATTTTGATCAGGTCAACAACGCCGGTGAAGTTCTCTTCAGCGCCGATAGCCAGCTGCAGCGGAACCGGAGTCGCGCCCAGACGGGATTCGATCTGACCAACAACTTTCAGGAAGTTCGCGCCCATGCGGTCCATTTTGTTAACGAACGCAATACGCGGAACTTTATATTTGTTTGCCTGACGCCATACGGTCTCAGACTGCGGCTGCACGCCACCTACAGCACAGTAAACCATTACTGCGCCATCGAGCACACGCATTGAACGTTCTACTTCGATGGTGAAGTCAACGTGTCCAGGGGTGTCGATGATGTTGATACGGTGCGGCTCAAACTGCTTAGCCATACCGGACCAGAATGCGGTGGTCGCTGCAGACGTGATGGTGATACCACGCTCCTGCTCCTGCGCCATCCAGTCCATGGTCGCTGCGCCATCGTGTACTTCACCGATTTTGTGGTTAACACCGGTGTAGAACAGGATGCGCTCGGTCGTCGTGGTTTTACCGGCGTCGATGTGTGCGCTGATACCGATGTTACGGTAGCGCGCAATGGGTGTTGTACGAGCCATTTGATTCCTCTGATTCTCGGACGTTCAAAATTAGTCGAACCCAGCGGGTTAGCATTTTGCACGCCCGCTGGTTTAACAACAACTACGTGGCGATTACCAGCGGTAGTGAGCGAACGCCTTGTTGGCTTCTGCCATGCGGTGAACGTCTTCACGTTTCTTAACTGCAGTACCTTTGTTTTCTGCAGCGTCAGAAAGTTCGTTCGCCAGGCGGAGAGCCATAGATTTATCACCGCGTTTACGAGCAGCTTCTACGATCCAGCGCATTGCCAGGGCATTACGACGAACCGGACGGACTTCTACTGGTACCTGATAGGTAGAACCACCAACGCGACGTGACTTAACTTCGACAGTCGGACGCACGTTTTCGAGGGCTACTTCAAAGGCTTCCAGCTCGTTTTTACCAGAACGCTGAGCCAGGGTCTCAAGCGCGGTATAAACGATTGATTCAGCAGTAGATTTTTTACCATCTACCATCAGGATATTTACAAATTTGGCCAGCAGCTCTGATCCGAACTTAGGATCCGGCAGAATTTTACGCTGACCAATGACGCGACGACGTGGCATGGAAATACTCCGTTGTTAATTCAGGATTGTCCAAAACTCTACGAGTTTAGTTTGACATTTAAGTTAAAACGTTTGGCCTTACTTAACGGAGAACCATTAAGCCTTTGGCTTCTTCACGCCGTACTTGGAGCGAGCCTGCTTACGGTCTTTAACACCTGAGCAGTCCAGCGCGCCACGAACGGTGTGGTAACGCACACCTGGCAGGTCTTTAACACGACCGCCACGGATCAGGATCACGGAGTGTTCCTGCAGGTTATGACCTTCACCGCCGATATAGGAGGTAACTTCAAAACCGTTAGTCAGACGAACACGGCAAACTTTACGCAGTGCGGAGTTCGGTTTTTTCGGAGTGGTGGTGTACACACGGGTACAAACGCCACGTTTTTGCGGGCAAGCTTCCAGCGCAGGCACGTTGCTCTTTGCAACTTTGCGTACGCGTGGTTTGCGAACCAGCTGGTTAACTGTTGCCATTAAATAGCTCCTGGATTTGCTTTTGCTTCGTAAACACGTAATAAATCGCCCCGTATAACTACGAGGACGCAGAATTTTAGGGCTGAGCCAATAGGGTGTCAAGAAATAACCAGGCTTTACGACATTACCAGGTCATCTGCTGCTGATGTTTTTCAGTGAGCGCGACGAAACCAGTATAGTCCACCGGTCTTACTTTGGCTGAAATTTGAGCAGCAAGGCCGCGCGCGGTCACGTCCTCCGTCAGTACCCACAGGGTAGCGGGCGCAGTCAGCAAACGGCTCAGGGCGCTGCTGCCTTCCAGCGCGCCCAGCACGCCATCCTGCAGCAGCAGCAGATCGTCCTCTGCCGTCAGCAACAGCAGCAGCGTGTCGAGATCGCTGTAATAGGGTGAATGCATCAGGGTGTGCAACATAGGCGCTCTTAAAAGGTGATGATGCGATCGTAGGTCGCCAGCTGCTGCCGCAGCGCTGACGCATCCAGAATCCCTACGTCCATTACGCGCGCGCCCTCCTCCGCCAGGCCGCGTTCGCGCAGCGCCTCACGGCTGATATAGCACTGTTCAATATCATACAACGCCAGCACGCCGAAGGTGGCGGCGTGATTGCGCGCGAGAATAACGTCCGGCTGCTGGCCGGGCATCAGCTGCAGAACGCCGTCGCCGATAAAAAACAGGCCTATCGACTCGCTCAGCGCGCCGGTGGCCAGCGCGGCGTCGAGCCCTTCCCGGCCTGCGCTGCTGCCGTGCGGCGCGCGGGTAAATACAAAAGCGACGCGATTCATTAAAACTGTACCAGTCGATCGCAGCCGAGCGCGGCTTCCGCCAGCGCACCCAGGCCGCTAAGCTCAAACCCCGGCTGCAGATTGCTGCCTGCCAGCTGCAGCCGCTCTGCCTCCTGAGCGTCGGTAACGCCGCGACGCAGCGCGGCGGCCACGCAGATATTGAGCGCCACGCCCTGCTCCTGATGCAGCGCTTGCCAGGCGCGCACGATATCCGCCTCGTCGCTGGCCGGCGCGGTCAGCTCATTGGCGTTCAGCACGCCCTCGCGGTAGAAGAAGACGCTCTGCAGCTCATGGCCAGCAGCCAGCAGCGCGCGGGCGAACAGCAAGGCGCTGCTCGCCTGCTGCGTGCCGTAGGCTGGACCGGTCACCAGCAGGGTGTAGCGCATCAGCGCTCCTGCCCCTGGAAGTCGCCGTTCTTGAACTGGCGAATATAGAGATAGACGGTGTGCTTAGAGATATTGAGGCGATCCGCAACCTGGTTGATGGCGTCTTTGATATCAAAGATGCCCTTCTCATAAAGATTCAGCACGATCTGACGATTCTTGGCGTTATTGGAAACGTTGCGATCGGCGCTCACCTCTTCAATGGTGAACTCCAGCGTTTGCGTCACCAGATCCTCCACCGAGCTGGCGAAGTTAACGTTGGAATCGACCTGATGCATCTCCGGCGGCATAAAGGTCGACATAATCTGCGAGAACGGTACGTCGAGGTTCATGTTAATGCACAACAGCCCGATAACGCGCTGCTGCCGGTTGCGTATCGCGATAGTGACCGACTTCATCAGCACGCCGCTTTTGGCGCGGGTGAAGTAGGCGCGTGAAACGTTGCTGTCCGCGCCATGCATATCGTGCAGCATGCGCAGCGCCAGATCGGTAATCGGTGAGCCCACTTTACGACCGGTGTGTTCGCCGTTGGCGATGCGCACCGCCGAACATTTCAGATCTTCCAGCGAGTGCAGCACGATTTCGCAGTGCGAACCAATCAGCATCGCCAGGCCGTCAACCACCGCCTCATAGGAGCGGAGGATATCGTAGTCCGTTTGCTCGAAGGGACGCTGCTCCAGTAAATCGAAGTCGCTCAGTTCGCCGGGATTGAATGGATTTGACATCGAAGACATTACCCTAAATGGCTGGAGCCTGTCTCAGCGCAGCGGGCAGACTCTTTTTATTGGGAAAGTTATGCAGAGGATAGTCTGGCAAATGTCGCTCGCTTATGCCAGAGCTTTGTCGCAGGGGGGAAATGAAACCGCCGCCCGAAGGCGGCGGCAGACAGATTATTGAGATTTCTTCGCGTCGGCGGCAGGCGCCTGCGCTTTCTCATCTGCTTTAGGCGCCGGCTTGATGTCGAGCAGTTCAACATCGAATACCAGCGTCGAGTTAGCCGGGATGCCCGGCACGCCGTTTTTACCGTAGGCGAGCTGCGGCGGGATTACCAGCTTGATTTTACCGCCTTTCTTCACGTGCTTCAGACCTTCAGTCCAGCCTGGAATCACACCGTCAAGACGGAAAGAGAGCGGTTCGCCACGGGTATAGGAGTTGTCGAACTCGGTGCCGTCAATCAGCGTACCTTTGTAGTTCACGACAACGGTATCGCTGTCTTTCGGCGCGTCGCCGCTGCCTTCTTTCTCTACTTTATACAGGAGGCCAGATTCGGTTTTCTTCACGCCGCTCTCTTTGGCGAATTTGTCGGCAAAAGCGGTGCCTTTATCGGCGTTCTCTTTCGCGTCTTTTTCCATCTTCGCCTGCGCAGCGCCTTTCACACGGCCTTCAAAGGCCTGCAGCGTCTGCTCGATCTCTTGATCGGAGAGTTTGCTCTTGCCGCCGAACGCATCCTGAACGCCCGCGATCAGCTGCTCTTTGTCCAGCTTGATGCCCAGTTTCTCCTGTTCCTTCAGGGAGTTGTCCATGTAGCGACCCAGCGAGGCGCCCAGAGCATAGGCTGATTGCTGGTCTTCATTTTTGAAGGCCGCATTTTTCGGTGCCTGCGGTGCCGCATCGGTCGCAGCAGGCGCTGCGGTCGCTTCGGCTGCCATCGCCAGCGGCGCGTTCAGCGCGATGGCCATGGTGGTGGCTAACATAGTGACTTTAAACAGTGATTTCATCCTTTCTCCAAAACCGAAGCGTCTAACCTCGGGAATTATTGCGGACTAAAGGCCCACACTATAACTGTACGCGGCAGCGGCGAACACTCCCGCAGCGTAATTACCCGGTTCTCCTCCGACCTTTTTTGCATCAGGAAGTTTCATCAGAGATGATGCTGCCACAGCCGTTATTCAACCCTTTGCAGGCGAGACGGCAAAGAAATCGGGTGATTCTTACCGGGGAAGCCGTAGAATCAGCGTCTGATGCGAGATTCGCAGCGTCGGACCAGGAGGAGAGGTCATGCAACAATCAGAGTGGGAACAACGGCTTGAAGCGCTGGAAAGCAAGCTGGCCTTTCAGGAGCTGACTATCGATCAGCTTAATCAGACGGTGGTGCAGCACGAGCTGGAGATGGCGAAAATGCGCGAGCAGCAGCGCCTGCTGCTGGATAAGCTAAAAGCGGCCGCGCCGTCGATGGTCGCGTCGCAGTCGGAGGAGACGCCGCCTCCGCATTATTGATCTGTTCAGACCGGCTGCGCATTCTTCGATCGCAAAGGCAAAAAAAAGCCACCTCGAAGGTGGCCTTTGAAATCGGGGTGGCTTAGTGGCTGCAGCCGCAACCGCCGTGGCTGCCGCAGCCGCCGTTGCCGTGATCGTGACCATGGTCATGATCGTGGTCATGGTCGTGACCGTGCTCGCCGTGAACGTGACCGTGCGCCAGCTCTTCCGGGGTCGCTTCGCGGATCGCGACAACTTCCACGTTGAAGTTCAGGTTCTGGCCCGCCAGCATATGGTTACCGTCAACCACCACGTGCTCGTCTTCCACTTCGGTGATTTCGACCGGAACCGGACCCTGATCGGTTTCCGCCAGGAAGCGCATGCCAACCTGCAGTTCGTCAACGCCCATAAAGACGTCTTTAGGTACGCGCTGCACCAGGTTGTCGTCATACTGGCCGTATGCATCGTTAGCCGGAATATGCACGTCAAACTTGTCGCCGACATCGTGATTTTCCAGCGCTTTTTCCAGACCAGAAATCAGGGAACCATGACCGTGCAGATAGTCTAACGGCGCACTTACCGGCGACTCGTCAACCAACACACCATCTTCTGTACGTACCTGATAGGCCAGGCTCACCACCAGGTCTTTTGCTACTTTCATGATATCTCCTAACCGTTGAGAACTGAGATCCCGTCTCATTGGTCTATTCTTACGTGCAATAACACCAACCAGAAAGGTTCGGGGCTGAGATCGCCTCTTGTGCGACGCGATTAACCTCAGCGTTAGTGGCGCCGATTGTATCGGAATTCAATCCCACTGTAAGTTTAAGCGTAAAAAAAGCTGCGCCATTTCGCTACTCAGGATGGAAAATACCTATCACTTGCTCCTGGCTGCGAACCTGATCGCGAACCTGCTTATCCGCCTCGCGCATCTGATGTCCACACTTCACGCACTCCACGACGTCGACATTGTTTTCACGCCACATCGCCAGCGTGTCTTTTTCCTGACAGTGCGGGCAAACCGCACCGGCAATAAATCGTTTACGCATAATGGTTAACCTGTGTGCTGTTACTGATCTTCATCCCAGTCGTCAATCTGCCGTCTCTCATGCTGCATCTCGCGCCGGAAAATATCCTCTAGCTCGCGCCGCGCCTCGCGCACGCGGGAGATCTGCGCGTTGTCGGTGTGGTTCGGCATCAGCTCGCGCAGCATGCGCATATCGAGGCGGCGGAAGTGCAGCTGCGCGCGCTGCGCCTGATGCGGATGCATACCCACCGAAATCAGCGCCTTGCGTCCCAGCTCCAGCGCGCTGGAGAAGGTTTCGCGCGAGAACTGCGTGACGCCCGCCTGCAGCAGCTCGTGCGCTTCCACGCGTCCGCGGGCCCGCGCCACGATCTCCAGCTGCGGGAAATGCTGCTGGCAGAGGTGCACAATCGCCATGGTATCTTCCGGCTCATTGCAGGTAATCACAATCGACTGCGCGCTGGCCGCGCCGGCGGCGCGCAGCAGCTCAAGCTCGGTGGCGTCGCCATAGTAAACCTTGTAGCCGTACTTGCGCATCAGGCTTACCGCGCTGATGTCGCGCTCCAGCACCGTAATCCTTTTATTATTGGCCATCAGCAGACGACCCACCACCTGCCCCATGCGTCCGAAGCCCACCACAATCACCTGCGGCTGGTCATCTTCCACAAACGGCTTTTCGCCATCTTCATCGACTTCATTAAAGCGTCGCGCCAGCAGCTTATCGATCGCCTGCATCAGCAGCGGCGTGGTCATCATCGACAGCGTGACCGTCACCAGCAGCAGCGGCAGCTGATCGCCGGTGAAAAGATGCGCCGAAGAGGCAGCGGAAAAGAGCACAAAGGCGAATTCGCCGCCCTGGCTCAGCACGCCGGCGAACTGCTGACGCTCGGAGCTGCGCAGGCCGTAGACGCGCGCCAGCACGTAGAGCACCAGCGTTTTCACCGTGACCAGAATCAGCACGCCGAGCAGGATCTCCAGAATATGGGTATAGAGCACGCCAAGGTTGAGCGCCATGCCAACGGAGATAAAGAACAGCCCGAGCAGCAGCCCCTTAAAGGGATCGATGGCGACCTCCAGCTCGTGGCGATACTCGCTTTCCGCCAGCAGGATGCCGGCGATAAAAGTACCCAGCGCCATCGACAGGCCGAGCGCGTCCATAAACAGCGCCGAACCCAGCACCAGCAGCAGCGCAGCGGCGGTGAAGACCTCGCGCACGCCGGAGGCGGCAATAAAGCGGAAAATCGGCCGCAGCAGGTAGCGCCCGCCCACCAGCATGCCGGCGAACGCCAGCACCTTCATGCCAATCTTCATCCAGTCGATATTGCCGCTGTCGCTGCCCGCCAGCAGCGGCACAAGCGCCAGCGCCGGGATAACCGCCAGGTCCTGAAACAGCAGCACCGAGAAGCCGAGCTGCCCCGCCTCGCTGCGGTTCATGCCTTTATCGCGCATCAGCTGCAGCGCCATCGCGGTGGAGGACATGGCGAGGCCGATGCCGCCAATCACCGCCGCCTGCCAGCTAAAGTCGCTGAGCCACAGCAGCGCGCCGAGAATGCCGGCGGAGATCAGCACCTGCGCCGCGCCGACGCCGAAAATCGAACGCCGCAGCGCCCAGAGCTTCGAAGGGTTCAGCTCCAGCCCGATGATAAACATCAGGAACACCACGCCCAGCTCCGAGAAGTGCAGGATCTCTTCCACGTCGCTGATAAAACCCAGCCCCCAGGGACCGATCGCGATGCCGGCCACCAGATAGCCCAGCACGGCGCCGATGCCAAGCCGCGCGGCGACAGGCACGATCAGCACCGCCGCCACCAGATAGATCACGCCTGCGGTCAGCAGCGTTTGTCCTTCCATCAGAGACCTCCGTTGGGCAGCGGCGCGGCCAGCCATTCGCCATAGGCGCGGGCGAAGTGGCTCATCACCTCTTTCGGCTGTCGTCGCGCCCAGTACAGGATCATCGGCGTCATCCAGTGCATGCGGCACATCTGCGCGGTCAGCTCGAACGGGCGCATAATGTCCGACATGGAATAGCGGTTGAGGCCGCTCTGCTGATAGGCACTCTCCGGCTCGCCGGTGGTAATCACGCTGCGCCAGTATTTGCCCTCCAGCGCGTTGCCGTCGACGCCGCTGGCGAAGCCGCGCGACAGCACGCGATCCAGCCACTCTTTCAGCAGCGCAGGACAGCTATAGGTATAAAGCGGATGCTGGAAAACGATGACCTGATGCTCGCGCAGCAGCTGCTGTTCATAGTGAATATCAATAAAGAAATCAGGATAGTGCGCGTACAGATCGTGTACGGTGACGTTTTCCTGTTTCTGCGCCGACTGCAGCAGAACCCGATTCGCTATCGACTCCTGCATTTCCGGATGAGCGTAAAGCAGCAAAACTTTTGCTGGCTGCGACATAGTTATCCTCTTCCAAAGCGTCGTCATAGCGGCGCTTTTCCGCTACCATGCACGACGCGACACCCTCTAATTATGTGGTGGGTAAATTAACATATTCTGACGATACGGCGCTTATGATTGTCTTTTCTTCTCTGCAAATCCGCCGCGGCGTCCGCGTGCTGCTCGATAACGCTTCCGCCACCATCAATCCCGGTCAGAAAGTCGGCCTGGTGGGTAAAAACGGCTGCGGTAAATCGACCCTGCTGTCGCTGTTAAAAGGCGAGATCGCCAGCGACGCGGGCGGCGTGACCTTTCCCGGCAACTGGGCGCTGGCCTGGGTTAACCAGGAGACCCCGGCGCTGAGCAAACCGGCGCTGGAATACGTTATCGACGGCGATCGCGAATACCGCGAGCTGGAGGCGCAGCTGGCGGACGCCAACCAGCGCAACGACGGCAACGCCATCGCCCTGCTGCACGGCAAGCTGGACGCGATTCAGGCCTGGAGCATTCATGCCCGCGCCTCAAGCCTGCTGCACGGCCTGGGCTTTAGCCAGGAGCAGCTGAACCGCCCGGTGAGCGACTTTTCCGGCGGCTGGCGCATGCGCCTTAACCTTGCGCAGGCGCTGGTCTGCCGTTCGGATCTGCTGCTCCTCGACGAACCCACCAACCACCTCGATCTCGACGCGGTGATCTGGCTGGAGCGCTGGCTGAAAAGCTATGAGGGCACGCTGATCCTGATTTCGCATGACCGCGACTTCCTCGATCCGGTGGTAGATAAGATCATTCATATCGAGCAGGAGAGCCTGTTCGAATACACCGGCAACTACAGCTCGTTCGAACGGCAGCGCGTCGCGAAGCTGGCGCAGCAGCAGGCGCTGTTTGAAAGCCAGCAGGAGAAAGTGGCGCATCTGCAAAGCTATATCGATCGCTTCCGCGCCAAGGCTTCGAAAGCGAAGCAGGCGCAGAGCCGCATCAAAATGCTGGAGCGGATGGAGATGATCGCCCCGGCGCACGTCGATAACCCGTTCAGCTTTAGCTTCCGCGCGCCGGAAAGCCTGCCAAACCCGCTGCTGAAGATGGAGAAGGTCACCGCCGGCTACGGCGAGCGCATTATTCTCGACGCCATCAAGCTCAACCTGGTGCCGGGCTCGCGCATCGGCCTGCTGGGGCGTAACGGCGCGGGCAAATCAACGCTGATTAAGCTGCTGGCGGGCGAGCTGACCCCGCTCGACGGCGAGGTCGGGCTGGCGAAAGGCATTAAGCTCGGCTACTTCGCGCAGCATCAGCTGGAGTATCTGCGCAGCGACGAGTCGCCGCTGCAGCACCTGGCGCGCATTGCGCCGAAGGTGCTGGAGCAGCAGCTGCGCGACTATCTTGGCGGCTTCGGCTTCCAGGGAGACAAAGTCAGCGAAGTTACGGCGCGCTTCTCCGGCGGCGAAAAGGCGCGGCTGGTGCTGGCGCTGATCGTCTGGCAGCGCCCTAACCTGCTGCTGCTCGACGAACCCACTAACCACCTCGATCTCGATATGCGCCAGGCGCTGACCGAAGCGCTCATCGACTTCGAAGGCGCGCTGGTGGTGGTATCGCACGATCGCCATCTGCTGCGCGCCACCACCGACGATCTCTATCTGGTGCATGACCGCAAGGTTGATGTCTTCCCGGGCGATCTGGAGGATTACCAGCAGTGGCTGAGCGACCTGCAGAAGCAGCAGGCGCAGGCGGACGCCGCGCCGAAGCAGGAGAACGGCAACAGCGCGCAGGCGCGCAAAGATCAGAAGCGTCGCGACGCTGAGCTGCGTGCTCAGACGCAGCCGCTGCGCAAAGAGATCGAGAAGCTGGAGAAGCAGATGGCGAAATGGCAGAGCCAGCTCTCCGAAGCGGAAAACCAGCTGGCCGACGGCGATATTTACGATCCCGCGCGCAAAGCCGACTTAACCGCGGCGTTGCAGCGTCAGGCGGAGAGCAAAGCGGCGCTGGAAGAGGTCGAGATGGCGTGGCTGGATGCGCAGGAGCAGCTGGAGGCGATGCTCGCCTCCTGACGGTTAGCTGTTAATTTCAGTTTTCAGCGGACTTAAAACGATCGTACCGGCGCGAGACAAGGCGCCAGCCGCGCCATAAGCGGAGCATACTGATGTATGTGAGCATTATGGCGCGGCGCAGCAACGCCGTCGCAGCCCGGTACGGACGTTTTAAAAAGGCCGATCCCCCAGCACCGTCGCCCGGTGCATCACCCGCCTTGCCGGATAATAATCCGCATTCGCATAGTGCTGCGTCACGCGGTTATCCCAGATCGCCACGTCGTCTGGCTGCCAGCGCCAGCGCACCTGAAACTCCGGTTTGGTCGCATGGGCATAGAGCAGTTCCAGCAGCGCGTGACTCTCTTTTTCGCTCAGCTCGACAATGCGCGTGGTAAAACCTTCATTTACAAACAGCGCCTTGCGCCCGCTGACCGGATGGGTGCGGATCACCGGATGCTGCACCGGCGGATGCTTCGCCACGGCCTCCTGCCAGCGCTGATGCTCCTCTTCGCTGCGGCGATACTTATACTCCTGGAACGACTTCCTGAAGTCGTGCTCGGCATGTAGCCCATCCAGCAACGTCTTAATCGGGGCGGAGAGGGTTTCATAGGCCGCGATGCCGCTCGCCCAGAGGGTATCGCCGCCTGATTCAGGCAGCAGCTTCGACGCCAGAATCGCCACCGCTGGCGGCGTGTCGATAAAGGTCACGTCGGTGTGCCAGTTGTCGTTGTCCGGCGGATTATCCTGATGGGTATCCAGCACGATGATCTCCTCTACGCCGTCGGCGTGCGGGTAAACCGGATGGATATGCAGGTCGCCGAAGCGCGCCGCCAGCGCGCCCTGCTGGTGCGGGGTCAACTGCTGGTCGCGCAGAAACAGCACCTGATGGCGCAGCAGCGCGTGGTAGAGCTGCTCAAACTGGGCGTCGCTGAGCGGCCGGGTTAAATCAACATTCGTCACCTGCGCGCCGATATAAGGGCCGAGCGCGGTAATGTTCAACTTTTCGTTCATTGTTGTTCTCCGTTCCAGGGCGTCAACCGACGCTGCAGGGCGCGCAGCCCCAGTTCTAAGGTAAAGGCAATCAGCGCAATCACCGCGATACCCGCCAGCACCACGTCGGTCGCCAGAAACTCACCGGCGGACTGCACCATAAAGCCAAGCCCGCGCGTCGCGGCGATCAGTTCGGCGGCCACCAGCGTCGACCAGCCGACGCCAAGACCGATGCGCAGACCGGTCAGGATCTCCGGCAACGCGCCAGGCAGGATCACCCAGCGCAGTAGCTGCCAGCGGCTGGCGCCCAGCGACTGAGCGGCGCGAATGCGCACCTGCTGCGTATTGCGCACCCCCGCCAGGGTCGAGAGCGTTACCGGCGCAAAAATCGCCAGATAGATCAGCAGGATTTTGGAGGTCTCCCCGATGCCGAACCAGATCACCATCAGCGGCAAATAGGCGAGCGGCGGGACGGGGCGGTAGAGCTCAATCAGCGGGTCGAGCAGGCCGCGCACTGCCGGACTCAGGCCCATCGCGATGCCGACCGGAATGCCGATGGCCGCCGCGGCGAACAGGGCAACCAGCATGCGCGTCAGGCTGGCGGCGAGATGCTGCCACAGCGTGGCGTCCATAAAGCCCTGCGGACTGGCGATCAGCAGCAGCTTGCTCAGCACCTGCTGCGGCGCCGGCAGAAACAGCGGGCTAATCAGGCCCAGCGCCGTGATGCTCCACCAGATCAGCAGCAGCAGTGCCAGACTCAGCAGGCTCAGGCTGAACGAGCGGGAAAAAGGCCAGCGCAAGCGCCGACGCGCCACCGTGGTTTTGTCGTTGATCACCGCGCTCATGCAAAGGCCTCCCGCTGCTCGAATACCCGGCTCAGCACATATTCGCGCTGCGCAATAAAAGCGGGATCGGATTTAATGGCGCGGCAGGGTTCGCCGGCGGCAAAACGCTGCCCGAAGTTAAGCTTCAGGCGCTCCAGGATGCGGCCCGGCCCGGGCGAAAGCAGCAGCAGCTCGCTGGCGAGAAACACCGCCTCTTCGATATCGTGCGTGATAAGGAAAATTTGCTTGCCGCTGTCGCGCCACAGCGTCAGCAGCAGCGTCTGCATCTGCTCGCGGGTAAAGGCGTCCAGCGCGCCGAAAGGCTCGTCGAGCAGCAGCAGCTGCGGATCCGCCGCCAGCGCGCGGGCGATGCCGACGCGCTGCCGCTGGCCGCCGGAGAGCTGCCAGATGGGGCGGTTTTCCGCCCCTTCCAGCCCGACCTTTTTAATCAGCCGGCGTGCGATGGCGTTACGTTCGCCGCGCGCCATCCCGGCGAGCTGCAGACCAAAAGCGACGTTGTCCAGCACGTTACGCCACGGCAGCAGCCCCTCATGCTGAAACACCACGCCGCGCTCCGCGCCTGGCCCGCTGATGGTTTTCCCCTCCAGCGTGATGCTGCCGGACTCCACCGGCAAAAAGCCGGCGATCAGGTTAAGCAGCGTGGTTTTGCCGCAGCCCGAGGGACCGAGCGCCACCAGCAGTTCGCCTTTATCGATCTGCAGATTAATATCCTGCAGCGCCGGGCGTCCGTCATAACGGGCGTTGAGGTGAGCGATGCGCAGCATGAGGCTTCTCCTTACTGTTTCGCCAGCGGCTCGACAAAGCGGCTGGTTACGAAGTCGCTGTAGTCAGCATTCGCCTGCGGCACTTTGCCCTGCTCTTTCAGGAAGTGCGCCGTATCGACAATTGCTTTATTTACCGGCTTGCCCAGCTGCTCAATCTGCTGCTGCGCCGTGAGATAGGTATTGCCTTTCACCAGCTCCGGCACCTGCGCTTCCGGCACGCCGCTCAGGCGCGACAGCTTGCTCAGGTTAGCCGGCTGCTTCAGCCAGCCATCCGGGTTATCGATATAGGATTTCTGCGCCTCAAGGGCGCTGCGGGCGAAGGCGGTCACCACGTCAGGATGCGCTTTGGCAAAATCTTTGCGCACCACCCAGACGTCAAGCGTCGGCGAGCCCCACTGCCCGACCTGAGAGGAGTCCGTCAGCACTTTGCCCTCTTTCTCCAGCTGGTTGACGGCGGGCGCCCAGACGTAGGCGCCGTCGATATCACCGCGCTGCCAGGCGGCGATAATCGCGGGCGGCTGCAGGTTCACCAGCTGCACCTCGGTCGGCTTGATCCCCCAGTGCTTCAGCGCTGCCAGCAGGCTGTAGTGGGTGGTGGAAATAAAGGGCACGGCGATGCGCTTGCCAATAAGATCTTTCGGGCCGCTGATGCTTTTCTTCACCACCAGCGCCTCAGAGTTACCGAGCTGGGAGGCCAGCAGGAACGCCTCGATGGGCAGCTGCTGCGTGGCGGCTACCGCCAGCGGGCTGGAGCCGATATTGCCGATCTGCACATCCCCCGACGCCAGCGCGCGCAGCACGCCTGCCCCGCTGTCAAACTTGCGCCAGTCAACGGTCGCGCCGCTCTCTTTGGCAAAGGTGTTATCCGCCTGCGCCACCTTGGCCGGCTCGGCGGAGGTCTGATACGCCACCGTCACGTTGACGGCCTGCGCCTGAAAAACCAGCAGCGAAAGCGCTGCGGCCAGAAGGGTTAAAGGTGTTTTTACTGCCATGATGTCGCACTCCGCCGGGGTCCTGTGATGGGCGCAGTGTCGCCAGCGACGAAGATTTCATAAAGGAATTAAAAATTATTCTTAATAAACAGATGTTCTTAGATCATGATCGGCAAAGCTGATGCGAAATCTGGCATTAGATCCCCGATTATTCAGACAAAATGGCAGGCGCTCACATTGCCGCTGTGCTATTGATAGAGCTCTATTATTAACTGGTGTAAAAAGGGTTGCGGCAACATGTCCATCGAGAAGGTCGCGCTGCTGGCGGGCGTATCAAAAGCAACGGTCTCCCGCGTGCTTAACCAACATCCCGGGGTTAAAGCGGATACGCGCGATCGGGTGCTGGCGGCGATCTCCGCCAGCGAATATCAGCCTAATTTACTGGCGCGTCAGCTGCGTACCGCCCAGAGCAATATGCTGCTGGTGCTGATATCCGATATCACTAACCCCTTCTGCTCGCGCGTGGTGCAGGGCATCGAGGCGGAAGCGGAGGCGCAGGGCTACCATATTCTTCTTTGCAACTCCGCCTCGCAGCTGCGGCGTGATTCCGCCTGGCTTGGGCTGCTGACCGGTAAAGTGGTGGATGGGGTGATCACCATGGATGCGGCGTCCGCGCTAAAGGATATCGCCGCCATTATCGGCGACGCGCCCTGGGTGCAGTGTGCGGAATACGATCCCGCGATACCCGCCTCTTCCGTCGCTATCGATAACCGCGACGCGGCGCAGGAAACGGTGCGCTATCTGGCGGGCAAAGGCCGCCGCCGTATCGGGCTGGTAAACAGCGATATGCGCTACCTCTATTCGCATCAGCGTGAGGCGGGCTATCGCGCAGGGCTGGAGGCGCTGGCGCTGCCGTGGCGCGGCGTCGCCTATGCCGAGGAGATTTCATGCGAAGCGGGCAGCCGGGCGCTGCGTCAGCTTTTGCAGCAGCCCGAACCGCCCGACGCGGTGCTGGCGGTCTCGGACGTGCTGGCGGTGGGCGTTATACACGCCGCGCTGGAAGCGGGTCTGCGCGTACCGGAAGATCTTGCGGTGGTGGGCTTTGACGGCATTCCCTTCACCAGCAGCCTGAATCCGCCGCTTACCACCGTCGAACAGCCGATGTATCAGCTTGGCGCGCGCAGCGTTCAGCTTTTGCTGCAGCGCATCCGCCGTCCGGCGTCGCCGGTAACCCATGAGGTGTTGCCGTGGAAGCGCGTCGAGCGCGCCTCCAGCTAGCTCAGCGCCAGATTAGCAGCACGCAGGCGGCGGTCAGCAGCCCCATCGCCAGGTTAAAGAGGGTCCAGGCGCGGCGGCTGCGCAGGATGCGGCCAATCAGCGCGCCAAAGCCGATCCAGATAACCCCCGCCACCAGGTTAACCAGAAACATGCCGAAGCTGATGGCCGTGACCGAGTGCAGATAGGCGGAGCCGGCGAGGCTGAAGCTCGCAACCGCCCCCAGCGCCATCAGCCAGGCTTTTGGATTGATCAGCTGCAGCAGACCGCCCTGCCAGAACGGCATCGGTTTCGGCGGCGCGCTGCCGCTCTCCAGCTCTTCATAGGCGGCGGTGGCGATTTTCCACGCCAGCCAGAGCAGATAAAGACTGCCGGCGATTTTCAGGATAAGGTGCAGCGCGGGATAGAGCAGGATCAGGCCGCCAACGCCGAACGCCACCATCAGCAGCATCACCTGCATGCCGATCATAATGCCGATCATTAACGGCAGCGTGCGCCAGAAGCCGAAATTGGCGCCGGACGCGGTGAGTAACATATTATTAGGTCCTGGCGTGATGGCGGCCACCCAGAGAAAACCTAACATTGAGAAAAACAGGCTCAGTTCCATGAACGGGCGCTCCTTACCCCCAGATTCGCAACAAGCCTAACGAAGCTAACAGTGTGATATGGATCAGACAAGTGCTGGCGATATGAATTTTACTCCTGACGCATCGACGAGCTTTATGCCGCCGCGCGCCCTGCGCAATCCCCATCTGCAGACGGTGCTGCCGCGGCTGGTGCGTCGCCGTCTGCTGCTGCGTCCGCACTGGCAGCGCCTCGACCTGCCGGACGGCGACTTTGTCGATCTCGCCTGGAGCGAAGATCCGCAGCAGGCGAGCCATAAGCCGCGCGTGGTGCTGTTTCACGGTCTGGAGGGCAACTTCCACAGCCCTTACGCCCACGGGCTGATGCACGCCTGTCAGCGCCACGGCTGGCTCGGCGTGGTGATGCATTTTCGCGGCTGCAGCGGCGAGCCGAATCGCCTGCATCGCATCTATCACTCCGGCGAAACCGAAGACGCCGCCTTTTTTCTGCGCTGGCTGAAAACGCGCTGGGGCGAGGCACCAACCGCCGCGGTAGGGGTGTCGCTCGGCGGTAATATGCTGGGCTGCCTGCTCGGCGCGCTGGGAGACGACGCGCCGCTCGACGCAGGGGTGATCGTTTCCGCGCCGCTGCTGCTGGAGCCGTGCAGCCTGAAGCTGGAACAGGGCTTCTCACGCTTTTATCAGCGCTATCTGCTCGACCAGCTGAAAAAGAACGCCGAGCGCAAGCTGCGCGCCTGGCCGGGCACGCTGCCGGTAGACCTGCCGCAGCTCAGGGCGCTGCGTCGCCTGCGCGACTTCGACGACGCCATTACCGCTCGCGCCCACGGCTTTCTTGACGCGGCCGACTATTACCGTCGCGCCAGCGCCATGCCGCTGCTGAAAAATGTGCGCAAGCCCTTGCTGATCATTCACGCGAAAGACGATCCTTTTATGACTGACGAGGTGATCCCGCAGGCGGATCAGCTCTCAGCCAGCACGACCTATCAACTCACGCCGCATGGCGGACACGTTGGCTTTGTCGGTGGCACGCTGCGTCAACCGCAGATGTGGCTCGAGCAGCGTGTGCCGCAGTGGCTTACACAGTGGCTCTCATCATGATTATTCCCTGGCAACAGCTCGATCCCGATACCCTTACCAACCTGATTGAAGCCTTTGTGCTGCGCGAAGGCACCGACTACGGCGAGCAGGAGCGCAGCCTGGCGCAAAAGGTGGCCGACGTGCGCCGCCAGCTGGAGCGCGGCGACGTGGTGCTGGTCTGGTCGGAACTGCATGAAACCATCAATATTATGCCGCGCAGCGAATTTCGCGGCTGATGCGCCAACGCACTTTTCGTGTTAACAATGCTCATCGCCCGACTTCACAGGGAGCTTTTTTATGTCAGCACGACACCCGATTATTGCGGTAACCGGCTCAAGCGGCGCCGGCACCACCACCACCAGCCTGGCGTTTCGTAAAATTTTTCAGCAGCTCAATCTGCACGCCGCCGAGCTGGAGGGCGACAGCTTCCACCGCTATACGCGGCCAGAAATGGATATGGCGATCCGTAAGGCGCGCGATTTAGGACGCCATATCAGCTATTTCGGCCCGGAGGCCAACGACTTCGGCCTGCTGGAGCAGACCTTTACCGACTACGGCAACGCGGGCAAAGGGCAGTCGCGCAAATATCTGCACACCTACGACGAAGCCGTGCCCTGGAATCAGGTGCCCGGCACCTTTACGCCCTGGCAGCCGCTGCCGGAAAATACCGACGTGCTGTTTTATGAAGGGCTGCACGGCGGCGTGGTGACGCAGCAGCATAACGTGGCGGAGAAGGTCGACCTGCTGGTGGGCGTGGTGCCGATCGTTAACCTGGAGTGGATCCAGAAGCTGGTGCGCGACACCAGCGAGCGCGGCCACTCACGCGAGGCGGTGATGGACTCGGTGGTGCGCTCGATGGAGGATTACATCAACTTCATTACGCCGCAGTTTTCACGCACCCATATTAACTTCCAGCGCGTGCCGACCGTTGATACTTCAAACCCGTTTGCCGCGCGCGAAATTCCGTCGCTGGATGAGAGCTTCGTGGTCATTCACTTTCGCGGGCTGGAGAATATCGACTTCCCCTATCTGCTGGCGATGCTGCAGGGCTCGTTTATTTCGCATATGAATACGCTGGTGGTGCCGGGCGGCAAGATGGGTCTGGCGATGGAGCTGATTATGGCACCGCTGGTGCAGCGGCTGATGGAAGGCAAGCAGATCGCCTGACCAGGTCTGGCGCGGTCGCGGGTAGCAAGGCCCGATCGCAAAGATGCAAAAAACGGCCTCCCTGCCAGCTCGCCCCGCGCGTATACGCCCCTCATCCTTGAGGGGCGCCCGTAAACGGGCCAACGCGTTGCGTTGTTCAAAAACGCTCCCGGCGTTTTTGTCCATGGCGCGGGACGCTTTGCTCTTCGGCCCTTGCCACCCGCTCCTTACGTACAGTGCGCTTTTTTACAGCGCGACCACTTCATAGCTATGGGTAATCTCAACGCCCTTGCCCAGCATCAACGCCACCGAACAATATTTTTCCGCCGAGAGATCTACCGCGCGCGCCACGGCTTTATCGCTCAGCGCCTTGCCGGTCACCACAAAATGCAGATTGATATGGGTAAACAGGCGCGGCGCCTCTTCACGACGCTCCGAGGTCAGTTTCACCTCACAGTCCACTACCTCGTTGCGGCCCTTCTGCAATATGGAAACCACATCGATGGCGCTACAGCCGCCCGTCGCCATCAGCACCATTTCCATTGGACTTGGCGCTTTATCGCCGGAGTTACCGTCCATCAGGATCTGATGCCCTGACGCCGACTCGCCGAGAAAGGTTAATCCTTCGATCCACTTCACTCTTGCCTGCATGTTTCCACCTCAAGAATAGCCCTTTTGCCGCCAGAGTACGCGTTCACCTGGCAAACAGCAATCCAGAGTAATCCCCCCTTTGCTGAAGCGAGACAACAGAAGACAGTCGGCAAAAGCTGTGCTACAAACAGTGCTGAAAATAGTTCGTTCTGTTAAGGACGAAGACGGGACACATCAAGCGCCTGGCGCAAAATAAGGCCCGAATAATCTCCTTTAGGGGAAACGCTTAAAGCTTTCATCGCCTTGCAGGGACAAGTTCCCCCCGCGTTTTGGGCACGATTACAACAGAGGATAATAGCGAATGGTTCTCGGCAAACCGCAAACAGACCCTACACTCGAATGGTTCCTGTCCCATTGCCATATTCACAAATATCCATCCAAAAGTACGCTGATTCATCAGGGTGAGAAGGCTGAAACCCTCTACTACATCGTGAAAGGTTCCGTTGCGGTGCTGATCAAAGATGAAGAGGGCAAAGAGATGATCCTCTCTTACCTGAATCAGGGTGATTTTATCGGCGAGCTTGGCCTGTTTGAAGAAGGCCAGGAGCGTAGCGCCTGGGTACGCGCGAAAACCGCGTGCGAAGTAGCGGAAATTTCCTACAAGAAATTCCGTCAGCTTATTCAGGTGAACCCGGATATTTTAATGCGTCTCTCTTCGCAGATGGCGCGCCGTCTGCAGGTTACCTCGGAAAAAGTGGGCAATTTAGCTTTCCTCGACGTGACCGGACGTATTGCACAAACCCTGCTTAACCTGGCGAAGCAGCCAGACGCCATGACGCATCCCGACGGCATGCAAATCAAAATTACTCGTCAGGAAATTGGCCAAATCGTTGGTTGCTCACGCGAAACCGTGGGCCGCATTTTGAAAATGTTGGAAGACCAGAACCTGATTTCCGCACACGGCAAAACCATTGTCGTTTACGGCACCCGCTGATTTCCTCTCACTCACGGCGTGATGTTACCGTCACGCCGTTACTGCCTGTAGTGAAGTGATGTGGCGTCGAATCATCTATCACCCCGAAGTTAACTATGCCCTGCGGCAGACGCTGGTGCTCTGCATTCCGGTGGCGCTCGGCTGGCTGTTCGGCGATCTGCAAAAAGGCCTGCTCTTCTCTCTTGTGCCCGCCTGCTGCAACGTTGCGGGTCTGGATACGCCCCATAAGCGCTTCTTTAAGCGTCTGATCGTTGGCGGCTCGCTGTTCGCCCTCGGCAGCTTTCTGATCCAGCTGTTAACCCTGAAAGGCGTGCCGCTGCCTGTCGTGCTCTTTGCGCTGCCGCTGCTGCTGGGCGTCACCGGCGAAATCAGCCCGCTTCACGGCCGCCTGCTCTCCGGCACGCTGGTGGCGGCTATCTTTACCCTGAGCCTGATTGGCCGCATGCCGATCTACATGCCGCCGCTGCTCTATATCGGCGGCACGCTCTGGTACGGGCTCTTTAACTGGTTCTGGTTCTGGCTGTGGAAAGAGCAGCCGATGCGCGAAACCCTGAGCCTGATCTACCGCGAACTGGCGGACTACTGCGACGCGAAATATACCCTGCTGACCCAGCTCACCGATCCGGAAAAAGCGCTGCCCCCGCTGCTGGCGCGCCAGCAGAAAGCGGTCGATCTGATCAACACCTGCTATCAGCAGATGCATATGCTCTCCGCCAGCCGCGACAACAGCCATAAGCGGCTGACGCGCGCGTTTCAGGTGGCGCTCGACCTGCAGGAGCATATCTCCGTCAGCCTGCACCAGCCGGAAGAGGTGCAGAAGCTGGTGGAGCGCAGCCATGCGGAAGCGGTGATCCGCTGGAACGCCAAAATTATCTCGGCGCGGCTGCGCGCCCTGGCCGACGCCATCCTTTATCACCAGCTGCCGAGCCGTTTCGATATGGAGAAGCCGCTCGGCGCGCTGGAGAAGATCGCCCGTCAGCACCCCGATAATCCGGTAGGCCACTTCTGCTACTACCACTTCAGCCGCATCGCGCGCGTGCTGCGCACGCAAAAGCCGCTCTATCAGCGCGACCTGATGACCGACCGCCAGCGTCGCCTGCCGCTGCTGCCCGCGCTGCGCAGCTATCTGTCGCTGAAGTCCGCCGCGCTGCGCACCGCCGCGCGCTTCGCCGTGATGCTGATGTTCGGCAGCGCGCTGGCGATGCTGTTCGATATTCCCAAGCCCTACTGGATCCTGATGACCATTATGTTTGTCAGCCAGAACGGCTACAGCGCCACGCGGGTGCGCATCCAGCACCGGGCGCTGGGCACCTTCGCCGGCCTGGTAATCGCCGCCGCCTCGCTGCGCTTCGCGGTGCCGGAATCGCTGGTGCTGCTGTTTATGCTGGCGGTAACGCTGGTTAGCTATCTGGTAACGCGCAAATACTACGGCTGGTCGATGATCGGCTTTACCGTGACGGCGGTCTATTCGCTGCAGCTGCTGTCGCTGAACGGCGCGCAGTTTTTACTGCCGCGCCTGATGGACACGCTGATGGGCTGCCTGATCGCCTTCGGCGGCATGCTGTGGCTGTGGCCGCAGTGGCAAAGCGGACTGCTGCGTCAAAACGCCCACGACGCGCTGGAAGCCTATCAGGATGCGCTACGGATGCTGCTGGGGCCGGAGCAGGAGGCGAAGCAGCTGGCGTATCAGCGTATGCAGGTTAATCAGGCGCACAATGCGTTGTTCAACTCGCTCAATCAGGCGATGCAGGAGCCGGGCTTTAACGCGCAGTACCTGAAAGATATGCGCCTGTGGGTCACGCACAGCCAGTTTATCGTCGAACATATCAACGCCATGACGATCCTCGCCCGTGAGCACACCATGCTGACGTCGGATCTGGCGCAGCGCTATCTGCAGTCGTGCGAAATCGCGCTGCAACGCTGCCAGCAGCGGCTGGAATATGACGGGCCGGGATCGCAGACCAACGTGATGGCGGGCGTGGAGAACCTGGATGAGGGGCCGACGACGATTCTGGAACAGCATGTGAAGCGCATTCTGGAGCACCTCAACGTTATGCATACCATCTCGTCACTGGCCTGGAGCCAGCGGCCGCACCACGGTCGCTGGCTGATAAGACATTTACGGAAAGGGTAATCAGGCCGACAGCGCGCGCTCTACCGCCCGGGCGAAGCGCGCCATGCCCTCTTCGATATCGGTGGGCTCAATTACCAGCGACGGGGCAAACCGGATCACGTCGGTGCCCGCCACCAGCACCATCAGCCCTTCCGCCGCCGCCGCGTTAAGAATGTCGCGCGCTTTACCGGCGTGCTGCGGCTTCAGCGCCGCGCCAATCAGCAGCCCTTTACCGCGAATATCTGAGAAGAGATCCCGCTTCGCGTCGAGCGCCTTCAGCGCCGCGACAAACTGCTCGCGCCGCGCCTGAACGCCTTCCAGCACCTCTGGCGTATTGATCACATCCAGCGCCGCTTCCGCGACCGCGCAGGCGAGCGGGTTACCGCCGTAGGTGGTGCCGTGTACCCCCGGCGACATGGTAGAGGCGATATCATGAGTCGTCAGCATGGCGCTGACCGGAAAGCCGCCGCCCAGGGCTTTGGCGGTGGTAAGAATATCTGGCGTCACGCCGTAGTGCTCATAGGCGAACAGCTTGCCGCTGCGCCCCATGCCGCTCTGCACCTCATCCAGCACCAGCAGCGCATTATGCTTATCGCACAGCGCACGCAGCCCCTGCATAAACTCTGGCGTAGCGGGCATCACGCCGCCCTCGCCCTGAATCGGCTCGACCACGATGGCGCAGGTATGGTCGTCGATAACCGCTTTTACCGCGTCGAGATCGTTAAAGGGAACGTGCACAATATCCGCCGGTTTCGGCCCGAAGCCGTCGGAGTATTTCGGCTGGCCGCCGACGGAAACGGTAAACAGCGTGCGGCCGTGAAAGGCGTTGTGGAAGGCGATGATTTTGCTTTTAAACGGGCTGTGGCGCTGGCAGGCGTAGTAGCGCGCCAGCTTGAAAGCGGCCTCGTTCGCTTCCGCGCCGGAGTTGGCGAAGAAGACGCGGTCGGCGAAGGTGGCGTCGATAAGCTTGCTGGCGAGGCGGAGCGCAGGCTCGTTGGTAAAGACGTTGCTCAGATGCCACAGGGTTTCGCCCTGGGTTTTCAGCGCCTCCACCAGCGCCGGATGACAGTGGCCCAGCGCCGTAACGGCGATGCCGCCGGAGAAGTCGATATACTCTCTGCCCTGCTGATCCCAGACGCGGCTGCCCTTGCCTTTGACCGGCACGAACTGCGCGGGTGCATAAACAGGCAAAATGACGTTATCGAACGTTTCCCGCGTTACCGCAATTTTCTCCGCTGCCATCGACGACCACCTTTGATTATTTATTAAGCCACAGTGAAATAATAGTCATAAAATATGCATAATAAATCAATCAAAGGCAAACATAACTTCAGGATTCAAGAAAATTACGCAGCAGCTGGTGCCCCTGCTCGCTCAGAATGCTTTCCGGATGAAACTGCACGCCCTCCAGCGCCATCTCGCGGTGGCGAAAACCCATAATCTCATCCGGCTCGCCCGCTTTCAGGCTCCAGGCGGTCACTTCGAACTCGTCAGGCAATGAGTCCCACGCCACGATCAGAGAGTGGTAGCGCGTAACGGTCAGCGGATGGTTGAGGTTGCGGAACACGCCGCGCTGATTGTGGGCGATAGCGGAGGTTTTGCCGTGCATCGCCTGGCGGGCGCGCACTATCTTCGCGCCGTAGGCCTGGGCGATCGCCTGGTGACCCAGGCAGACGCCGAGCACAGGAATGCGCCCGGCGAAGTGGCGGATGGCCGCCATCGAAATGCCTGACTCGTCAGGGGTGCAGGGCCCCGGCGAAATCACCAGATGCGACAGCGGCAGCGCCGCCATCTCTTCCAGCGTGATGGCGTCGTTGCGAACTACGCGTACCTGCGCGCCAAGCTCGCAGAAGTACTGATAAAGATTCCAGGTAAAGGAGTCATAGTTGTCGATTAGCAGCAGCATAGTCCGTCCTGACTGAGAAAACCGCCGCTATTCTACGCCTTTTACAGGCTGGCGCGACTCACGATGCTGGCGAATACCGCCTCCAGCGGCGCCAGATCGCCATCCGCCCCCGCCTGGTTAGCCTCGTGCCACTGCGCCGGCTCGACGTTCTGCCACGCCAGGAAATAGCCGGCGTGCAGCGCCAGCTGCTCGAAGAAGATGCGCTGGGCGCGCCCGTTACCTTCACGGAACGGATGCAGCATCGCAATTTCGCAGTAGTAGTGCGCGATGCGCGCCACGAAATCCGTCTGCTCCAGGTTGCGCAGCCCCTCTTCCTCTTCCAGCGCGTCCATCAGCGTATTGCCCTCTTTTTCGATGTACTCGAAGTGGCAAAACGGCGTGTCGTCGCGCCAGATATCGATGGTGCGCAGCTCGCCCGCCCAGGCGTAGACATCCTGGAACAGCGTGCGGTGAATATGGCGCAGGAAAGGCAGACCAATGGTGGCCGGGCCCAGCTCCAGCGTGGCAAGGCGCGCGGCGCTGAACGCCAGCTCCGCCTTGCGCAGCTGGGCAGCGTCGTGGATATCCAGACGGTTTTTCAGCACGTCGTCGTTCTGCCACAGATAGGGATCGCGGGCAACGCTGCTATTCGGCGCCATACTGCCTCCTCAGCGAATCGAGCCGCGCTTCGGCCGCGTCAGCCTGTTCATAAGCGCTGGCGGGCTCCGCCAGGGTTAAGCCGTCCAGCCGACAGCTCGCCTGATAGCTGGCGACGCGTCGCTGCTGCCAGAGCGTATTTTTCTGTTTCTCGGTGAGTTTGTTTGCCATGCCGCCTCCTGCTCAGGGTTGTCCACACTCTCGAAGCTGAGTATAGGAGCAAATTTTTCCTTTGCCGGAGACGGACAAGGCGAGGCCGCCAGAGGATGGCGGCGCTACAGGTCAGGGCAGGACTTTGGCAGAAAGGATAACTACCGGTTTTACCGGCACATTTTGATAGGGGCCGACATCTTTGGTCGGCACCTGAGAAATTTTCTCGGCTACGTCCATGCCTTTCACAATTTTACCAAATACCGCGTAGCCGAAGTCGCGCTGGCCGTGGTCGAGGAAGGCGTTATCGGCGACATTAAGAAAGAACTGGCTGGTGGCGCTGTCTTTATCGGCGGTGCGCGCCATAGAGATGGTGCCGCGCAGGTTACGCAGACCGTTGTCCGCTTCATTCTTGATCGGCGCATTGGTCTGCTTCTGCTGCATATCGGTGGTGAAACCGCCGCCCTGCACCATAAAGCCCGGGATCACGCGATGGAAAATCGTGTTGTTGTAAAAACCGCTGTTAACGTAGTCGACGAAGTTCTTCACCGATACCGGCGCTTTTTGGTTATTCAGTTCGAGTTCGATATTACCGGCAGACGTGGTTAACAGGACGTGCGTATCGCCTTTGGCGGCCAGTGCCGAAGCGGAAACGGAGGAGAGCGCAAACAGGGCGATCGCCGCTGTAAGAGTACGTTTAAGCATGAATGAGTCCTTACCTTGGAGAGCAGCTTTTAACGAGACTGATTGTAAAGAGCATAAAATACAAGAGCCAGCGTTTTACCGTTATTTACGCACGGGTTGCTCAGGCTGCAAGAATGGCCTGCGCAAACGTTTTCGTGACGCAAATCACATTATGAATGAAATATGAAATCGGATTTTCAGTCTTTATTTATTAAGATCACAGTTCCGTTTACACTTTCTGACAGTTTTACGCCGCCCTCTCTGGTTTCCACAGGTTCACAACATGACAAATCGTAATCGTATCGGGCTTACCTGGATAAGCTTTTTCTCGTACGCGCTGACCGGCGCGCTGGTGATCGTCACCGGCATGGTCATGGGCGACATCGCGAAGGATTTCCAGCTGCCGATTGAAAGCATGGGAAATACCTTTACCTTCCTGAACGCCGGTATTCTGGTTTCGGTATTTCTGAACGCCTGGCTGATGGTCATCGTGCCGCTGAAGCGCCAGCTGATTTTCGGCTTTATTCTGATGGTGCTGGCGGTGCTGGGCCTGATGACCAGCCGCGATCTCTCTGTCTTCTCGCTCTGCATGTTCGTGCTGGGCGTGGTCAGCGGCATCACCATGTCGATCGGCACCTTCCTGATCACCCATCTGTATGAAGGCCGCCAGCGCGGCTCGCGCCTGCTGTTTACCGACTCCTTTTTCAGCATGGCCGGCACGCTGTTTCCGGTGCTGGCCGGTATCCTGCTGGCGCGCGCGCTGCCGTGGTACTGGGTCTATGTCTGCATCGGGATTATCTACGTTGCCATTTTCATCCTGACGCTGTGCGTCGAGTTCCCGGTGCTGCGCAAGCCGGAAAACAGCCCGACGGCGGAGAAAGAGAAATGGGGCGTTGGCGTGCTGTTCCTCTCGGTGGCCGCGCTCTGCTATATCCTCGGCCAGCTCGGCTTTATCTCCTGGGTGCCGGAGTATGCGACCAAGACCATGGGCATGGATATCGCCAGCGCAGGCCAGCTGGTCGGCAACTTCTGGACCGCCTATATGATCGGCATGTGGGTCTTCAGCTTCCTGCTGCGCTTCTTCGATCTGCAACGCATCCTGATGGTGCTGGCGGGTCTGGCGACGCTGCTGATGTACTGGTTCGTCAGCGCCACGGACGCCAGCATGCTGCGCTGGGTGATTATGATTCTGGGCTTTAGCTCCAGCGCCATCTACACCACCATTATTACCCTCGGCTCGCTGCAGACCAAAGTCGCCTCGCCCAAGCTGGTGAACTTTATTCTCACCTGCGGCACCGTCGGCACCATGCTGACCTTCGTGGTGACCAGCCCGATCGTGAAGCAGAGCGGCGTTCACGCTGCACTGCTGACGGCGAACGGTCTCTACGCCGTGGTGTTCGTGATGTGCGTGCTGCTGGGCTTTGTCACCCGACATCGCCAGCATGGCCACGTTATGCACTAATGCAACAGGGCGGCTCAGGCCGCCCTCTTCTTTTCCGCCTGCGGAAAATGTGATCCAGCGCTTTTTCTCAGTAAATCAAACAACTTACAAAAAGTGCTTCAGAAACAGCAATATAACTCAAAATAGGTATACAGGAAGGCGCTTGATGTATATCAATATCAGCTAAAAACGGCGCGCTATTGTAGCCTCAATTCCCGCAATCTTGAGGCAAGCATGAGCAAGCACAATGTCGTCGTTATCGGTAACGGCATGGTTGGGCATCGCTTTATTGAGGAACTGATCGACAAAGCCGAACCCGATCGGTTTGCGTTAACCGTCTTCTGTGAAGAGCCCCGCGTCGCCTATGACCGCGTTCACCTTTCCGCTTACTTCTCTCACCATACCGCCGAAGAGCTCTCTCTGGTCCGCGAAGGCTATTACGAAAAACATCAGGTCAACCTGCTGCTGGGCGAGCGCGCCATCACCATCAACCGCGACGAGAAGCTGATCCACTCCAATACCGGCCGCGCGGTAAGTTACGACACGCTGATTTTCGCCACCGGCTCCTATCCCTGGGTCCCGCCGATAGCCGGCGCGGAAGGCGCAGACTGCTTCGTCTATCGCACCATCGAAGATCTTAACGCCATTGAGGCCTGCGCGCGCCGCAGCAAACGCGGCGCGGTAATCGGCGGCGGCCTGCTCGGCCTCGAAGCCGCCGGCGCGCTAAAAAACCTGGGCGTTGAAACCCACGTGATTGAGTTCGCGCCGGTGCTGATGGCGGAGCAGCTCGACGTTCAGGGCGGCGAGCTGCTGCGGCGAAAAATCGAAGAGATGGGCGTGCAGGTGCACACCAGCAAAAATACCCGCCAGATCGTGCATCACGCCGCGGGCGGCAAAACGCTGGCGTTCGCCGATGGCAGCACGCTGGACGTGGACTTTATCGTCTTCTCCACCGGCATTCGTCCGCAGGACAAGCTGGCGAAGCAGTGCGGCCTGGCGCTCGGCCAGCGCGGCGGTATCGCCGTAGACGACCGCTGCCTCACCAGCGATCCGGCGATCTACGCCATCGGCGAGTGCGCCGCCTGGCAGGATCGCGTGTTCGGCCTGGTGGCGCCGGGCTATAAAATGGCGCAGGTCGCAAGTGACGCCTTAACCGGCCGCGACAGCCTCTTCCAGGGCGCCGATATGAGCGCCAAACTCAAGCTGCTGGGCGTGGACGTCGGCGGCATTGGCGACGCGCGCGGCCGTACGCCGGGCGCGCGCAGCTACGTCTGGCTGGATGAAAGCCGCTCCATCTACAAACGCCTGGTCGTCAGCGCCGATGGCAAAACCCTGCTCGGCGCGGTGCTGGTGGGCGATACCAGCGACTACGGTAATCTGCTGCAGCTGGCGCTCAACGCTATCCCGCTGCCGGAAAACCCAGAGGGTCTGATCCTGCCCGCCGGCAGCGGTGAAAAACCGGTAATGGGCGTCGAGTCGCTGCCGGACAGCGCGCAGATCTGCTCCTGCTTCGACGTCAGCAAAGGGGATATCATCAAGGCGGTTCAGGCCGGCTGTCACACCGTCGCTGCGCTCAAGAGCGAAACGCGCGCCGGCACCGGCTGCGGCGGCTGCATACCGCTGGTCACCCAGGTGCTGAACGCCGAGCTGAGCCGTCAGGGCATTGAGGTCAACAACCATCTTTGCGCTCACTTCCCCTACTCGCGTCAGGAGCTCTATCACCTGATCCGCGTCGAGGAGATTAAAACCTTCGACGCGCTGCTGGCGAAATATGGCACAGGCTACGGCTGCGAAGTCTGCAAACCTACAGTGGCGTCGCTGCTGGCGTCGTGCTGGAACGACTTTGTGCTGGCGCCGCAGCATACGCCGCTGCAGGACAGCAACGACCTCTTCCTGGGCAATATTCAGAAAGACGGTACCTACTCGGTGATCCCGCGCTCGCCCGGCGGTGAGATCACCCCGCAGGGTCTGAAGGTCATTGGCGAGGTCGCCGAACGCTACAGCCTCTACACCAAAATCACCGGCTCTCAGCGCATCGGCCTGTTCGGCGCGCAGAAAGACGATCTGCCCGCTATCTGGTCGCAGCTGATCGCTGCGGGCTTTGAAACCGGCCAGGCCTACGCCAAAGCGCTGCGCATGGCGAAAACCTGCGTCGGCAGCACATGGTGCCGCTACGGCGTCGGCGACAGCCTCGGCTTCGGCATTGCGCTGGAGAATCGCTATAAAGGCATCCGCACGCCGCATAAAATGAAGTTCGGCGTCTCCGGCTGCACGCGCGAATGCGCCGAGGCGCAGGGCAAAGATGTCGGCATTATCGCCACGGAAAAAGGCTGGAACCTCTACGTCTGCGGCAACGGCGGCATGAAGCCGCGCCACGCCGACCTGCTGGCGGCCGACCTCGATAGCGATACGCTCATCGCCTACCTTGACCGCTTTATGATGTTCTATATCCGCACCGGCGATCGGCTGCAGCGCACCTCGCTGTGGCTGGAGAGCCTGGAGGGCGGCATCGACTACCTGCGCAGCGTAATCGTTGACGACAAGCTGGGTATCAACGCCAGACTGGAGGCGGAGCTGAGCGAGATCCGCGCCCGCGTGCGCTGCGAGTGGAAAGAGGCGGTGGAGGATCCCACCGTGCAGACGCGCTTCGCCCACTTTATCAACGCGCCGCAGCGCGATCCCAACGTGCAGATGGTCGCCGAGCGCAGCCAGCATCGTCCGGCGCGGCCGGAGGAGCGCATCGCCGTTACCCTGATTGAGGAGAACGAAGTATGAGCCAGTGGACGCCCGTCTGCGATCTGCAGCAGATCCTGCCCGCTACCGGCGTATGCGCGCTGGTGAATAACCAGCAGATCGCCATTTTCCGGCCGCACGATAATAGCGAGCTGTTCGCCATCAGCAATATCGATCCCTTTGCCCAGGCGAGCGTGCTGTCGCGCGGCATTATCGCCGAGCATGAAAACTGCCTCTGGGTCGCCAGCCCGCTGAAGAAGCAGCGTTTTCGCCTCAGCGACGGCTACTGCATGGAGGACGCGTCGCGCTCAGTCGCCGCCTATCCGGTGCGGGTCAACGCGGGCAAGGTCGAGGTTTGCGCCTGATCCCCTTCTCGCCCTGATGCTATGCTACGCCGCCGACGCCCGCGCGTCGGCGGCCAGCCCTCTCTTCTCGCTTTCAGGATGCGCTATGGACTACTTTCCTCTTTTTTGTCGCCTGCAGGGCAAGCGCTGCTTGCTGGTGGGCGGCGGCGATGTCGCCGAACGCAAAGCGCGCCTGCTGCTGGCGGCCGGCGCCGATCTGCATGTCGGCGCACTGCACTTTTCCCCTGCGTTTCAGCAGTGGGCCGATAGCGGCGAGCTGACGCTGATCTCAGGCGCGTTCAACGACGCCTGGCTGGATGCCTGCTGGCTGGTGGTCGCCGCCACCGATGACGATGCGGTGAATCAGCAGGTGGCGCAGGCCGCCGAAGCGCGCCGCATTTTCTGTAATCTGGTGGATGCGCCAGAGCAGGCCAGCGCGATTATGCCGTCGATTATCGACCGATCGCCGCTGATGGTGGCGGTCTCTTCCGGCGGCCGCGCGCCGGTGCTGGCGCGTCTGCTGCGCGAAAAAATCGAGGCGATGCTGCCGCAGCATCTTGGCCAGCTGGCATCGCTGGCGGGCACCCTGCGCGCGCGCGTTAAGCAGCGTTTCGCATCGATGGCGCAGCGGCGCTTTTTCTGGGAGCGCTTTTTCACCAGCGATCGGCTGGCGCAGACGCTGGCCAACGGCGACGGCGCGCGCGCCGGAGAGCTGGTCGACGCGCTGTTCAGCGAGGCGCTGCCCGCTCAGGGCGAAGTGACGCTGGTGGGTGCCGGGCCGGGCGACGCGGGGCTGCTGACGCTGAAGGGGCTGCAGCAGATCCAGCAGGCGGACGTCATTGTCTATGACCGGCTGGTCTCCGGGGAGATCCTGAATCTGATGCGCCGCGACGCAGAGCGCATTTTCGTCGGCAAGCGCGCCGGACACCACTGTGTACCGCAGGAGCAGATTAACCAGCTGCTGCTGGAGCAGGCGCAGCGCGGCAAACGCGTGGTGCGGCTGAAAGGCGGCGATCCCTTTATCTTTGGCCGCGGCGGCGAGGAGCTGGAGGCGCTGGCGCAGCACCATATTCCCTTTAGCGTGGTGCCGGGCGTCACGGCGGCGTCAGGCTGCTCAGCCTACAGCGGCATTCCGCTGACGCATCGCGATCATGCCCAGAGCGTGCGGCTGGTGACCGGCCATCTGCAGCAGAAGAACGCGCTGGAGTGGGAGAAGCTGGCCGCCGAGCAGCAGACGCTGGTGTTCTATATGGGGCTGTCGCAGGCGCCGCATATTCAGCAGCAGCTGATGCGTCACGGCATGCGCGCGGATATGCCGGTGGCGCTGATTGAGAACGGCACCAGCACGCGGCAGCGCGTGGTGACCGGCACGCTGGATCGGCTCAGCGAGCTGGCGCAGCAGGTAGAGAGCCCGTCGCTGATTATTATCGGCAGCGTGGTAGCGCTGCGCGATCGGCTGCGCTGGTTTTAGGCAGGACGCGGAAACGAATTTAAAACCTGTGAGCTGGCTGAAACAGGGCGCCAGCGCGGATGAGGTGGCTTTACTGCAGGATGAAAAAAGCGGGATAGCCTCCCGCTTTGACTTTTTGATCTAATCAGGGCGCGGCAACAAAGCCGATCGCTTCATACACCTTCTTCAGCGTCTCCTGCGCGCGCTCACGCGCTTTCTGCGCGCCGTCGCGCATAACCTGCTCCAGGAAAGCTTCGTCGTTGCGATAGCGATGGTAGCGCTCCTGCAGCTCGGTGAGCATGCCAGATACCGCGTCCGCTACCGCGCCTTTCAGGTGGCCATACATCTTGCCTTCAAACTCCGCTTCCAGCTCGGCGATAGTTTTGCCGGTGACGCCAGACAGGATATCGAGCAGGTTCGACACGCCCGCTTTCTCTTTTACGTCGTAACGCACGACCGGCGGCTCTTCGGAGTCGGTTACGGCGCGTTTAATTTTCTTCACCACCGACTTCGGATCTTCCAGCAGGCCGATGACGTTATTGCGGTTATCGTCCGATTTCGACATCTTGCGCGTCGGCTCCAGCAGCGACATCACGCGTGCGCCCGATTTTGGAATAAACGGCTCAGGCACGCGGAAAATATCACCGTAGAGGGCGTTGAAGCGCTGCGCGATATCGCGGCTCAGCTCAAGATGCTGCTTCTGATCTTCCCCTACCGGCACCTGATTGGTCTGGTACAGCAGAATATCCGCCGCCATCAGCACCGGATAATCAAACAGCCCCGCGTTGATGTTCTCTTCGTAGCGCGCCGACTTGTCCTTGAACTGCGTCATGCGGCTCAGCTCGCCGAAGTAGGCGTAACAGTTCAGCACCCAGCTCAGCTGCGCATGTTCCGGCACGTGCGACTGCACGAAAATGGTGCTCTTGCTGGGATCGATGCCGCAGGCGAGATAGAGCGCCAGCGTATCGAGCGTCGCCTTGCGCAGCGCCGCCGGATCCTGACGAACGGTGATCGCGTGCAGATCGACGATGCAGTAAATGCAGTGGAAATCGTCCTGCATCTGCACCCACTGACGCAGCGCACCCATATAGTTGCCAATGGTAAGTTCGCCGGACGGCTGTGCGCCGCTGAAAACAATGGGTTTGCTCATACTTGTGTCCTGATTAGTGCAGCCCGAGAAGGGGCAAAAGTTCATCAAAAGAGTCGAGGGTCAAGTCAGGTTTGCTGTCGGCAATCGGCTCGCCGTAGTTATAGCCATAGGTCATGGCGACGTTCGGCACGCCAGCGGCCTGCGCTGCCTGAATATCGTTGCGTGAATCGCCGACAAACAGCAGCTGGCTCGGCAGCACGCCGAAACGGCCCAGCACCAGAAAAATCGCGGCAGGATGCGGCTTCTTCACGATGACGTCATCGCCGCCGATAATCAGCGTAAACGCCTCGGCGATGCCGAGCGATTCCAGCAGCGGGGCGACGAACGGCGTCGGCTTATTGGTGACGATCGCCAGCGGCAGCCCTTTGGCATGCAGCGCCAGCAGCGTCTCTTTCACCTGCGGGAACAGCGTGCTGCCCGCTTCCACCGTCGCGGCGTAGTGTTTGTCGAACAACGCGCGCGCGTCGCGCTGTTCATCGGGCTGCGGCTCGCGGCCCAGCGCCCAGTTCAGCGCGCGCGACATCATGACGTCCGCGCCGTTGCCGATCCAGGTTGAGACGCGTTCCACGCCCGCTGGCGGCAGCTGCAAATCAGCCAGCGCCAGGTCGATCGCCTGCGCCAGACCGGGCGCGCTGTGTACCAGGGTGCCGTCGAGGTCGAACGCCAGCGCGCGAATATCAGTGAAATGAGCCATTAACCTTCTCCAGTTCGTGACGCATTTCATCAATCACTTTCTTGTAGTCGGGATGGCCGAAAATCGCCGAACCGGCGACGAACATATCTGCACCGGCGGCAGCGATCTGCGCAATGTTGTCGATTTTTACGCCGCCATCTACTTCCAGGCGAATGTTATAGCCGCCCTGATCGATGCGCCTGCGCGCTTCGCGCAGCTTATCCAGCGTGCCGGGAATAAAGGACTGGCCGCCGAAGCCCGGATTCACTGACATGATCAGGATCACGTCGAGCTTATCCATCACATAATCGAGATAGCTCAGCGGCGTCGCGGGGTTGAATACCAGGCCCGCTTTGCAGCCGTGCTCTTTGATCAGCTGCAGCGTGCGATCAACGTGCTGGCTCGCTTCGGGATGAAAAGTGATATAGCTGGCGCCTGCTTTGGCGAAATCCGGGATCAGCGCATCGACCGGCTTAACCATCAGATGCACGTCAATCGGCGCGGTAATGCCGTAGTCGCGCAGCGCTTTCAGCACCATCGGCCCCATCGTCAGATTGGGAACGTAGTGATTGTCCATCACGTCGAAATGCACCACGTCGCCGCCGGCGGCTAACGCTTTTGCGGTATCTTCACCCAGGCGGGCAAAGTCCGCCGAAAGGATTGAAGGGGCCAGCAAATATTGTTTCATCCGATTCTCCCAATGTTGTGCGCCAGCCTTGCTGACTGGCGTAATGCCTGGTCGCGGACGAAACAGACTAGCAGTAAAGTGCCAGCAGTTCGTCGACCTGTGTGCGACCCGTTATGCTTCGGCTGATCGAACGCCGCGCTTTCACCACATGTAATACTGCATCCTGATACCAGAGACGCGTCAGAGCGGTATCGTGATTCGAGATCAAAACCGGTATGCGGCTCTCTATCGCCAGCCGCGACGCCAGCTCCGCCAGATGCTGCTGCTCGCGCAGGCTAAAGCTGTTGGTGTGGTAGGCCGTGAAATTGGCCGTCGCCGACAGCGGCGCGTAGGGTGGATCGCAATAGACCACCGAACCCGCCTGCGCACTGGTCAGGGTAACATCGTACGATTCGCAGACAAAGGTCGCCTTTTGCGCGCGCTCGGCAAACCACAGCAGCTCCGCTTCCGGGAAGTAAGGCTTGCGGTAGCGGCCGAAGGGCACGTTGAATTCGCCGCGCAGGTTATAGCGGCACAAGCCGTTGTAGCCGTGACGGTTCAGATAGAGAAACAGCAGCGCGCGCTCATAGGGATCGCGGCTGGCGTTAAAGGCGGTACGGCGCAGGTAGTAGCACTCCGACGTATTGCCCTCCGGCGAAAACAGCCGACGCGCATCCTCGATAAATGCCGCGCTGCGGTGCTTAACGATGTTATAGAGATTGATCAGGTCGCTGTTGATATCCGCCAGATGGTAGCGCTCGTAGTCGGTGTTGAGAAACACCGAACCCGCGCCGACAAAAGGCTCAATCAGGCAGTCGCCTTGCGGCAGATGGCGACGGATATCCTCCATCAGGGGATATTTGCCTCCTGCCCATTTCAGGAAAGCGCGATTTTTCTTCATGCTGTCGTGGTTATACATCTTATTGTGGAGCTGTGGCGGACCGACAGCAGAACGGCGCTTAACAACGGGGCCGGCTTCGCCGGCCCCACATGGTTTACTGGCTGGCTTCTTTCTTAACCTGACTTACGGGCTTCACCCAGGGATTCTGCGCGCGAACTTCCGCAGGCAGCGAGGCGACGGCGCGTCGGGCGTCCGCCGAGGTGGCGTAAGAGCCGCTAACCAGCACGTACCACGGCTGGCCGTTGCGGGTGGTTTTATAGACATGATAGCCGCTGAGGTTCTGCTTCTTCGCCCAGGCGTTCAGGCTCTCTGCGCGCGAGGCACCGCTCAGCTGCAGGGTGTAATTGCCACCCGGCACAGATTTGGCTGCGCCGCCGCTGCCGGTCGCGCTGCTGGCTGCTGTGCTGCTGCCTGTCGCGCCGTTAAGCGCTGGACGCGCCGGCGTGGTATGGGTGCGGCTGTCGCTGGCTGCGGGTCGGCTGGCGGTTGAGGATTTATGCGCAGGTTCGCGTGACGTATGCGGCTGCGCGGCGGGACGCTGCGTGGCCGGACGCGTCGCCGCAGGCGCGCTAATGGTGCTGTTGCTGCTGTTGCCGGCGCTGCCGCTAATGGTCGCAGGCGCGGTCGGCAGCGAGCTGCCGCCCTGTGCGGCGCTATCAACCTGCTGCTGCTGATTAGTTAGCGCGCTGTTGAGATCCCCTGGCAGGGTTACGCGCTGCTGACTGGCAGGCGCTTCAACCGGCGCCGCCTGCGTCGGCGTAGAGGAGACGGGCGGCATAGAGACGTCGCGCGGCGTACTGCCGTCGGCCGGCGCGCTGCCTGTCGCGGCGTTTTCCGCAGGCGCGGTCTGACCGCCGCTCATTGTGGTTGAGCCTGAGAGATCGATGCTTTTCTCGCCGCCGTTTCCACCCGCAGAAGAGGGTGCGCTACCGGCGCCGTTTCCGGCGGTCGGCTTGCTCTCATCCGGGCCTTTCAGCGCCGATCCGATGCCGAGCACCAGCAGCAGCAGCACCAGGATGCCGATGCCCATCATCATATGCTGGCGTGAAACCGGCACTTTAGGGGTAGAAGACGTCTTACGCGGGCGCGAGGGACGGCGGTCGCTGGCGTCAGGTTTTAACTCGTCTTCGGGTTTAAACTCATCCATTTTGCCTCCTCCGTAAAGCGGCATTCGGCCATGCGCACCCCGCGCGCCGCGTCACCACTTAACTGCTTATGTTCAGGGTTTCTGACAGTCGTTAATCGCAGCCAGCACCATATCATGCGCCACGCCGCCGCGCACTTCAGAGCGGCCTAACGCCAGCGGCAGCACCAGCCGCAGCTCGCCCGCCAGCACCTTTTTGTCGCGCAGCATATGCGGCAGATAATCCTCCGCCTTCATACTTTCCGGGCCGTGCACAGGCAGACCTGCGCGCTGCAGCAGCGCGATAATCCGCTGGGTGTCGGTTTCGCTGAACTGGCCCAGACGCTGCGCCGTGCGCGCCGCCATAACCATCCCCGCCGCGACGGCTTCGCCGTGCAGCCAGTTGCCGTAGCCCATATGCGCTTCGATAGCGTGGCCGAAGGTGTGGCCCAGATTGAGCAGCGCGCGCTGGCCGTGTTCATGCTCGTCGGCCGCCACCACCTCCGCCTTAAGCTCGCAGCAGCGGCGAATGCACCAGGCTGTCGCCTGTTCATCCAGCGCCAGCAGCGCATCCAGATTTTGCTCCAGCCAGCTAAAGAACTCGCCGTCCAGAATAATGCCGTACTTGATCACTTCGGCCAGGCCTGAAGCAAGCTCGCGCGGCGGCAGCGTGCGCAAACAGTCGGTATCGATCACCACCGATGCAGGCTGGTAGAAGGCGCCGATCATGTTTTTGCCTAACGGATGGTTAACGGCCGTTTTGCCGCCGACCGACGAATCGACCTGCGACAGCAGCGTGGTGGGCACCTGAATAAAGCGCACGCCGCGCTGATAGCTGGCGGCCGCAAAGCCGGTAAGATCGCCGATCACGCCGCCGCCCAGCGCAATAAGCGTGGTGTCGCGGCCGTGCGGCTTTTGTAGTAACGCGGTAAAGACTTCATCCATCACGGCCAGCGTTTTGTACTGCTCGCCATCGGGTAGAATCACCTGGTCCACTTTGACGCCTGCGGCCGTCAGCAGCGCCGAGAGCTTATCAAGATAGAGCGGCTCCAGCGTCTGGTTGGTAACCAGCATTGCATTGTCGCCCGCCTTTAGCGGCCAAAAAGAAGCCGGATCCTTGAACAGTCCGGCGGCAATGGTGATGGGATAGCTACGCTCTCCCAGTGAGACGGTGATCTTCTCCATGATGCTCGATACCTGTTACTGAGCCTTTCGGCGTTAGATCAGTTTTTTTCCAACATGTGGATAATCTGGTTGGCCACCACTTTCGCACTTTGATCGTCAGTACGAATGGTGACATCCGCGATCTCTTCATAGAGCGGGTTACGCTCGCCCGCCAGCGCTTCCAGTACTTCACGCGGCGGCGAATCAACCTGCAGCAGCGGACGCTTTTTATCGCGTTGCGTGCGTGCCAGCTGTTTCTCGATGGTGGTTTCAAGATAGACCACGACACCACGGGCGGAGAGACGATTGCGTGTTTCCCGAGATTTGACGGAACCGCCGCCGGTCGCCAGGACAATGCCCTGCTTTTCGGTCAGCTCGTTAATGATTTTTTCTTCGCGGTCACGAAATCCAGCTTCGCCCTCGACGTCAAATACCCAGCCCACATCCGCTCCGGTACGTCGCTCAATTTCCTGATCGGAATCGAAAAATTCCATATTGAGTTGCTGAGCTAACTGACGACCAATAGTGCTTTTGCCGGCACCCATCGGCCCAACCAGAAAGATATTGCGTTTCTCTGCCATTTTGTCGGTATTACTAAGAATTCGTTGATGATACCCCGCGTGCAGCTAAATAGCTGGCGGGACAGGAACTGAGACCTCATGAGCGTTAGCAAGAGTCAGACGAAAAATTATCTCAACACTCAAGGGCGTTTGGCAACCGAATAAATCGCCCTCCGGCATTCCCCTTGCGGGGCCGGTGTGCGATATGCGAAACGATGCGCATTAGCGCTGCGCTTTTTACGCGCCGCCTTCAGAAGAGATATCTGACCCTGACGGATACGCGCCGTCGGGACGGTTACAGCGTTCTAAAAATCGCTAAACCTTGTAAGCTAATTCCTGTCCTGCGTCAACGCAGTTGGCACTGGGGAGCGCATTTTCCGGTTTATCCGGCGGTAAGCGCTGCTTCCCTGACCAATCGCGGCGTAATGAAGATAACCAGCTCACGCTTTTTATTTTCCGCCGTCTGATGGCGAAACAGCGATCCCAGCAGCGGAATATGGCCCAGCACCGGCACGCGGCTTTCGCCCTGGCTGCGCTGCTGCTGAAAAATACCGCCCAGCGCCAGGGTTTCACCATCTTTTAGCGTGACCTGGGTTTCAATCTCCTGCTTATCAATGGAGAGGATGCTGCCGTCGCCGTTTTCAACCACGCGGCCCGGCACGTTCTGGCTGATGCGGATTTTCAGCTGAATGCGTCCGTTGCCCAGCACGTTGGGCGTGACCTCCATGCCGAGCACCGCCTCTTTGAATTCGATGGTGGTCGCGCCGCTGTTGCCCGCCGAGACCTCATAGGGGATCTCGCTGCCCTGCTTGATCGTCGCCTTCTGCTGATGTGAAGTGAAGAGGCGCGGGCTGGCGATAATCTCAACCTGGTTTTCCTGCTCCAGCGCGCTCAGCTCCAGATCGAGCAGCCGTCCGTCGACCCGCGCCAGCGTTACGCCTGCGGTTATGCCCGGCGCATTTGCCGCCAGCGGAATCGTTAGCCGGGGGTTGCGCAGCGCAGCGGTCATCGCATCCGAACTGGCTGGCAGGCTCCAGTTCACCCCAAGCTCCCGCAGCCTCTCCTCGCTAATGGTAACGATATGCGCCGCCAGCTCTACCTGCTCAAGCGGCACATCAAGCGCCTGCAGCCAGCGTTCGGCATCCCTGAGCGCCTCCGATGTATCGCGCAGCAGCAGCGCGTTGGCGCGCGCGTCGAGGGTCACGCTGCCGCGCGGCGTCATCAGCGATGGCCGCGCCCCCTGAAAGCTGCGGTAGACCTCCGCCGCGCTGGCGTAGCGTAGCGTGACGGCGCGCAGCGCCAGCGGTGCCTGCTGCGCGCTGACCGCCTGCGCCTGCTGCTCTTTTCGCTGCCGCCAGCTGTCGGGATAGATCAGCAGCACCTTCTCCTCTTCCACAACGGTAAGCTCCGCCAGCCGCGTCACCAGCGACAGCGCCTGTCGCCAGGGCACATCCTCAAGCCGCAGCGACAGCCTGCCCTCCACCCCAGGGGCGATAAGCAGATTAACGCGCTGGTAATCCGCCAGCGCCTGCAGAATGCGCTCGACCGGCGCGTCGTCGAAATTAAGGCTGAGCCGCGGATCATGTTCGCCGTCGCTGGCGTTATCACTGGCCTGCGCGGGCATCAGCCAGAGGCACACCAGCAGTAAGAGAGCCATCCTGAGCATAAGCGCTTCCTTTGAGAGAGAGTGTGACGCTGTGCAACGCGCAGTCGCTGCCTGTAGTGAACGTCAGGCTGCGCGGCGCGATGGCGCTCAGTCGCCAGCCCGGCAGCGGCAGGGGATCCGCCGCCGCGATCTTAATCACTGCGTCCTGCGGCGACGTCAGCCAGGCGCGCAGGCGCGGCGCACGTCCCAGCACGCCCTGCAGCCGCCACCCGGTAAGCGCTGCTGGCGGCTGGCACCGGTTATCCGGCGGCTGAAACGGATCGCGCGGCGCGGCGTGGAGCAGGGATGCCGCCAGCCAGAGAAGCAGCCATTTAGCGCGCATCGTCGCTCTCCAGCCAGAGTTTCGCCTGCACCTTTCCCTGCCGCGCCTCCAGCAGGAAGCGCGCGGGAGAGGGTGTTGTGGTGCGCGCCAGCTCGGCAAACAGCGGCAGAAACTGCTCCCACCCCAGCAGCAGCGTCAGGGCGCGCGGCTCCGATTCGGGCTGCCAGGCCTCCAGCTGGCTGCCGCGCGCCGCCAGAACGGCGTCGAGCGGCGCGGCGTGAGACGACGCCTCAGGTGGAAGCGCGCTTTCGGCGAGCTGCGCACGCAGCTGCGCCTCGTCTGGCAGCGTACGGAGCTGCGCCAGCCGCTGCTGATATTGCTGTTCAAGCCGGGCGATATCGGCGCGCAGCGCCTGCTGCGCTAAACGCTGCGGCCGCAAAAGCAGCAGCCATACCGCCAGCGCCAGCACCGCGCAGCACGCCGCCATCGTGACTGTCTGCTGGCGCAGCGGCAGATGGAACCAGCGCTCCAGCACGCTATTCATCGGCGGGCTCCGCAAGACGCGCGCGCAGCGCAAAGCGGTAAACGCCATCTGGCTGACGCTCGACGTTGCCCTGCCGCACCGCCGCGAAGAGCGTCACCTCGTCGAGACGCCGCCGCAGTTCGCCTATCGCCTGCATCTCCTGCGCCCGCCCCTCAATGCGCAGCTGCGTCGGCATCTTCTCCACCCGTTCCAGCCAGATGCGCTCGGGCAACAGCGCCGGCAGCATCTGCCAGAAACGATGCCAGCGCATCAGGTCATCGGCATGACGCCGCGCGCGCTGCCACCTTGCCTGCTGAACCGCCAGCTGCTGCTGCAGGTCGCGCCGCTGGCTAATCCGCAGAGCGATTGCCGTCAGCGCGTCGTGCGCCTCGTTCTGCGCGCTTCGCAGCTGCTGTCCGACGCGGTCGAGACGCCAGAGCGCTGAGGCCGCACTCACAGCCAGCAACAGCAGCAGCGCCGCCGCCAGCCCAAGAAGGGTGCGCCGCTGGCGGCGCAGGCGCGCCTGGCGCCACGGCAGCATATTCACCGCGATCATCAGCTGTCCTCCGGGCGCAGCGCCAGCCCGGCGGCGATGCAGAAGGCCCCCTCCTGCTGCGGCAGCGGCGGCTGGCGATAAGCGAAGAGGCTGAACGGCGAGAAAGCGGAGTAGGCGTCGGGCAGCTGAGCAGGTGACGGGGCGCAGCCGTACAGCGTGCGGGCCTGAGGAAAACAGCGCTGCCTTACGGCCTCGGGTGCGCTCTCCAGGCTGGCGGTGCCGACGACACTCTCGCTGGCGCGGCTGTACCAGAGCCACTGCGCGTCATGACAGACCAGCAGCGCGGCGGCGGCGTCCAGCCCTGCGGCGCGTGCCGTCAGCGCCAGCGCATGGGTCGTTAGCTCAAACACCGCCGGACGCAGCGCGCTCTGCCGCAGCGGCGTCAGCCAGCGGGCGATCGCCTCCTGTCGGGCGGCGGTCACGTAGAGCTGGTGGTCCGCGTCGCTGGCGCGGTAGTCGAGCGCCAGCGCTTCCGGCTCGAGCGGAAAGAGGCGCTGCGCCGCCGCCGTCACGTAACGTCCCAGCGCAGGCTCCTGCAGACGCTGGGTTGGCAGCGCCAGCGGCCGCTGCAGCACCAGCTGTGCCGGCAGCCCAACGCGCAGCGAATAGCGCTGTGGCAGCTGCTGTTGCAGCAGGCGCAGGGCCGCCTGTAATTCAGGCGAAGATTGCAGCACGCCGTTTCTTAACGTATCTTGCGGCAGCCCTTGCTGCCACCAGCGGCACAGCTGCCAGCCGCCGCGCCGGCGCTGTATAGCGAGAGCGCAGAGCTGCGTATTCTGAATATCCAGTCCGACTTGCCATGTCTGTAAAGCCATGCGCGCGATCTCCTTATCTACAGGGGTAAAAGGACATATCAAAGCGTCTGGCTTGCCTTTATACTACCGCGCGGTTGTTTATAAACTGCTCAAACGACAACAGATGGGAAACTCCAGGTGAAGTTCGTAAAGTATTTATTAATCCTTGCAGTGTGTTGCATCTTGCTGGGAGCTGGCTCGATTTATGGCTTGTACAAATATATAGAGCCGCAGCTGCCCGACGTTAACACGCTGAAAGATGTGCGCCTGCAGACGCCCATGCAGGTGTACAGCGCGGACGGCGAGCTGATCGCCCAGTACGGCGAGAAACGCCGTATACCGCTGACTCTGCAGCAGATGCCGCCAGAGCTGATCAAAGCCTTTATCGCCACGGAAGACAGCCGCTTCTATGAGCATCACGGCGTGGATCCGGTGGGCATTTTCCGTGCGGCCAGCATCGCGCTGATGTCCGGCCATGCCTCGCAGGGCGCCAGCACCATTACCCAGCAGCTGGCGCGTAATTTCTTCCTGAGCCCTGAGCGCACGCTGATGCGCAAAATCAAGGAAGCGTTTCTCGCCATCCGCATTGAGCAGCTGCTGAATAAAGATGAGATCCTTGAGCTCTATCTGAACAAGATCTATCTCGGCTACCGCGCCTATGGCGTCGGCGCCGCCGCGCAGGTCTACTTCGGCAAACCGGTAGATCAGCTTTCGCTGAGCGAAATGGCAATGATCGCCGGCCTGCCGAAGGCGCCCTCTACCTTTAACCCGCTCTACTCCCACAGTCGCGCGCTGGCGCGTCGCAATGTGGTGCTGTCGCGCATGCTGGATCAGAATTACATCACCCAGCAGCAGTACGATGAAGCGCGCAGCGCGCCGCTGGATGCCAGCTATCACGGCCCGGAAATCGCCTTCTCGTCGCCCTATCTGAGCGAAATGGTGCGTCAGGAGATGGTGAAGCGCTACGGCGACGGCGCCTACAACGACGGTTACAAGGTCTATACCACCGTAACGCGTCGTCTGCAGCAGGCGGCGCAGGAGGCGGTGCGCAACAATGTGCTGGCCTACGATATGCGTCACGGCTACCGTGGGCCGACCAGCGTGCTGTGGAAAGTGGGCGAACCCGCCTGGAGCCAGGAGCAGATCCTGAAAGCGCTGAAGCCGCTGCCGGCTTACGGTCCGCTGCTGCCAGCCGTGGTGACGCAGGCCAGCAGCGACGAAGCGACCGCGATGCTGAAAGATGGCACCAGCGTCTCGCTGGGCCTCGCTGGCGTCCGCTGGGCGCGCGCATTCAAATCGGATACCGTGCAGGGCCCAACGCCGAAAAGCGTCACCCAGGTGGTGCAGACGGGTCAGCAGATTTGGGTGCGTAAAGTCGATAACAGCTGGTGGCTGGCGCAGGTGCCAGACGTCAACTCCGCGCTGGTGTCGCTCGATCCGCAAACCGGTGCGGTGCGCGCGCTGGTTGGCGGCTTCGACTTTAATCAGAGCATGTTTAACCGCGCCACCCAGGCGCTGCGTCAGGTCGGCTCCAACATCAAGCCGTTCCTCTATACCGCCGCAATGGATCGCGGCCTGACGCTGGCCTCTATTCTAAACGATGTGCCGATTTCGCGCTGGGATGCGGGCGCGGGCGCGGACTGGCGACCGAAGAACTCGCCGCCTACCTATGACGGCCCGATTCGTCTGCGTCAGGGTTTAGGCCAGTCGAAAAACGTGGTGATGGTGCGCGCCATGCGCGCGATGGGCGTCGATTACGCGGCGGAATATCTGCAGCGTTTCGGCTTCCCGCCGCAGAACATCGTGCATACCGAATCGCTGGCGCTCGGCGCGGCCTCCTTTACGCCAATGCAGGTGGCGCGCGGCTACTCGGTGATGGCCAACGGCGGCTTCCTGATCGACCCTTACTTCATCAGCAAGATTGAGAACGAGCAAGGCGGCGTTATTTTTGAAGCGAAACCGCGCATCGCCTGCCCGCAGTGCAATCTGCCGGTAATCTACGGCGAAACCCGCAAGGCGCTGGCGCTGAACGAGGAGAGCGTGGAAAACGTCGCCACCTCCGATCAGAACCAGAACCAGCCTGCGCCGCAGCCGGCGCTGGAGCAGGTTCCCGCTCAGCCGCAGCCGGACGGTCAGCAGTATGCGCCGCATGTGATCAACACCCCGCTGTCGTTCCTGATCAAGAGTGCGCTTAACTCCAATATCTTTGGCGAACCAGGCTGGATGGGCACCGGCTGGCGCGCATCGCGCGATCTGAAACGCAACGATATCGGCGGCAAAACCGGCACCACCAACAGCTCGAAGGATGCCTGGTTCTCTGGCTACGGCCCTGGCGTGGTGACGTCGGTGTGGATCGGCTTTGACGACGCGCGCCGCGATTTAGGCCGCAGCACGCTGTCAGGCGCCATCCCGGACCAGATTTCCGGCTATGAAGGCGGCGCGAAAAGCGCGCAGCCGGCGTGGGATGACTATATGAAGAGCGCGCTGGAGGGCGTGCCGGAGCAGCCGCTGACGCCGCCGGACGGCATCGTCACGGTGACCATCGATCGCAGCACCGGCAAGCTGGCCAACGGCGGCGGCAATACGCGCCAGGAGTATTTCATTAACGGCACCCAGCCGACGGAATACTCAGTGCATGACGTCGGCACCACCATTATGGATAACGGCGAGAGCCACGAGCTTTTCTAAGCCCGGCAGCCAGTAGCAAAAAAGGCCGACAGCGATGTCGGCCTTTTTTATTTGTCATGTGCTAGTGCGGGTGAGATGGCCCGCTTGCAAGCCTTTCAGCTGCCTGTAAGAGGATAACCCATACCTCTTTCAGGCTGTGTCATTCCCGTCAGTAACTCAGTCGCCCCTGCTGCACCAGCCACTCGCGTACCAGGAAGAGCGCGCTGACGTTGCGCGCCTCGCGGAAATCGGGCTCCTGCAGCAGCGCCAGCAGGTTGTCCAGCGGCCAGCGATGCTCAATAAGCGGCTCTGGCTCGTCACCCTCCAGCCGTTCAGGGTATAACCCCTCCGCCACCACGATATTCATCTTGCTGGAGAAGTAGGAAGGCGCCATGGTCAGCTTGCTGAGAAACTCCAGCTTCTCCGCGCCAAAGCCAACTTCCTCTTTCAGCTCGCGGTTTGCCGCCTCGAAGACGCTCTCCCCTGGATCGATCAATCCTTTGGGGAACCCCAGCTCATAGGTTTCCAGCCCAACTGCGTACTCCTGAATTAGCACCACCTCGCCGTCGATAATCGGAACAATCATCACCGCCTCGCGCTCGGAAGGCTTCATGCGCTCATAAACGCGCCGCGCGCCGTTGCTAAAAGCGAGATCGACTGACTCAACGGTGAACAGCCGCGAGCGCGCCACGGTTTCCACTTTGAGGATGTCGGGTTTATTTAACGGGTTCTTCATATCAGCCTCAGACATTCGACGCCGCGCGGTGCGGGAAAAAAATTAGCTTACCTGACCACAGGCGATTGTGCGACAGCGAGTTTAGCCTCAGCGCGCTACGCCGCGCCGCATCAGGCTCTGACGGACACGGCTGCGCCGGTTAACGCTTTTGCAATAAGTCAACATAGCGCGTTAAAATTCAGAAAAGACCGATGTTTAATTCAGTTTCTGCCGGTTAACATTCGGACAAGGCATGCTGCATTAACTTCTAATTTAATGATTTTGCGCGTTATTTCCTCTGGCATTTAGCTTGTCAGAATAGTTTATTCCCGCCAAAATTGTCTTAAATAACAGTTCTATCTGGGAGCATTAGTCCAAAGTGAAGGCAGGATTTTGGCTGCATTGAACAACGCATGAGCACAATCCTTATTGTATTGGTCATAGTGCTGGTCTGCTCAGGTTTGGCAGGTATCGGCTTTTGGTACGCTATGCGGCATCGGCCGCCGTTGGCGAAACCGCTGCCATTTATCAGTCCGCCCTGCCGCAAACTCACCGACGACGAACGTCATGCGGTGGAAAAATACGTCGCCTCGCTTGCGAAGCAGTCGCGTCCCGCCGTACCCGGTGAAAAGCATCCCCTCTTCGACAATCTGACGCTTACCGCGCAGAGCAACAACGTCTATCCCGTGACGCGCGCCATTACTCGCTATGGCCTGTCGACCGACGATCCCCACAGGTGGCGCTACTATCTTGATGAAGTAGAAGTGCATCTGCCGCCGCACTGGGAACAGTATATAACCGACGAGAACTACGTTGAGCTGATCCGCACCCAGACCATTCCGCTGGTGATCTCGCTTAACGGCCACTCGCTGGTTAACTACGGCACCGATCAGCCGTCGCTGCCGGCGCTGGTGCGTCCTGGCTCAACCAACGCCTCGATACGTAAAGAAGAGAGCGAAAACGTCGAGCTGGTGCAGGTGCGTAAAGAGACGCTGGAAGAGTATCAGCTGACGCGGCCGGACGGCACGCGCGAGGCGGTGACCATCACCTTCGCCTTTCTGCTCTTTTTTATCAGCCTGCTGGTGCCCGCCTCGCTGATGGGCTGGCTGGCGCTGCTGGGCTGCGCCATGATCGGCGCCAGCGTCTGGTCGCTGTTCCATATTCCGGCACAAAAGCGCATGCGCGACATTCACTGTCTGCGCGGCGCGCCCAAGCGCTGGGGCCTGTTCGGCGAGTCGAATCAGGAACAGAGCAATATAACGCTGGGCATTATCGATCTCGCCTACCCACCGCACTGGCTACCCTATGTGGCTCACGATCTCGGCCAGACGACCGATATTGAGATCTACCTGAATCGTCAGGTGGTGCGTCAGGGGCGCTTTTTGTCGCTGCAGGACGAAGTGCGCAACTTCCCTATCCAGCGCTGGCGCAAAAACGTGGTGCTGGCCTGCGGCTCGCTGCTGGTGATGGCGCTGCTGATTAGCTGGATCCCGCTCAGTATGCCAATCAAGCTCAGCATGGCCTGGATCAAGGGCACCGAGAGCCTGGAAGTGAACGACGTGAATAAGCTGGCGGCGCAGTCGCTGCACGTTGGCGATATTTTAAAAGTTAACGGCACCGGCATGTGCTCCGTCCCCGATAACTACCAGAGCAACCGCAGCTACGCCTATATGCCGTTCGACTGCTCGGCCGTCTACTGGAACAACGCCTCGCCGCTGCCAGAGCCGCAGTCAGATATTATCGATAAGGCCTCGGCGCTGCTGGAGGCGACCACGCGCCAGCTGCACCCGGAAACCAATACCGATCCCAAGCTCAACCCGCAGCTCGCCTCGGCGATTGAGAAATCGGGCATGATCTTGCTGGACGACTTTGCTGACCTGGTGCTGAAAACCCAGGATCTCTGCAGCCAGCAGCAGGACTGTGTGCGGCTGAAGAATGCGCTGGTGAATCTCGGCAACGCCAAAGACTGGGATACGCTGGTGCGCCGCGCCGACTCCGGGCAGCTGAACGGCATGAATGTGCTGCTGCGTCCGGTCAGCGCCGAAGCGCTGGAAAACCTGGTTAATACCGCTACCTCCAGCTTTTTCTTTCGCGAGACGCGCCGCGCCGCAGAAAACCTCAACAGCCCGCCGCCGGGCGGATTCCTCATCGTCAGCGATGAGGGACGCCAGCTGGTGAATCAGCCGCAGCCTACGGTGTCGCTGTTCGATCTCGATGCGCCGTCGCAGTGGCGCGAACTGCAGCGCCTCTCCGGCATGCTGCTGCATACGCCGTTCAGCGCCAGCGGCATTATCACCAGCCTGTCGGTTGACGCCAACGGCACGCGCCATATCGCGCTGCACAACGAACCGGACGCGATGGCGATGTGGCGCTATCTCGGCACCACCCTGCTGCTGGTGGTTCTGCTGGCCTGCGCGCTGGTCAACGCGCTGCTGGCGCTGCGCCGCATCCACCGCAACCGCCAGCGCATGGCAAATATTCAGCAGTACTACGACAAGTGCTTCAACCATAATCTCAGCACCATGCAGAGCGTACGCTCGATGTTCTGACGCAGCGGCGCCACTCGGCGCCCTGCTCTCTCCCGCCCCTTTCTGTGCTACCCTGTCGCCCGCTTTTTATCGGAGAACCTGCCTGATGACGCTGAACTGGGCGCAAATCGATACCGTGCTGCTGGACATGGACGGCACCCTGCTGGACCTGGCGTTCGACCGCCATTTTTGGCTGGAGCATGTGCCGCTAACGCTGAGCGAAACCCGCGGCATTACACTGGCGGAAGCAGAGTCGCTGATCGCCGCAAAGTACCAGGCAGTGGCGCATACGCTAAACTGGTATTGTCTGGACTACTGGGCGGCGGAGCTGGCGCTGGATATTCGCGCTATGACCTATGCAAAGCGAAGCCTGGCGGCGATGCGGGAAGATACGGTGCCGTTTTTGCAGGCGCTGCGTCGGGCGGGAAAACGCACCATTCTGCTCACCAACGCCCATCCCTATAACCTGGATATCAAACTGGCGCAGACGGGTCTTGCGCCGCACCTTGATTTATTACTTTCCACCCATACCTTTGGGTATCCGAAAGAGGACCCGCGCTTGTGGCAGGCGGTGGAGCAGCATACCGGATTTGATCGTCCGCGAACGCTGTTTATTGATGACAACGAGACCATTCTCGACGCGGCGAAAAGCTGGGGCATCGGCTGGTGTTTAGGCGTCAGCAACCCCGACTCCGGGCGTCCCGATCAGGTCTTCCAGCGTCACGCGGCGGTCCGCGACTATCGCACCCTGTGCAGCGCGCTGGCGTAAACGGGAGCAGCAATGAAAGAGAAAAGCAGCGAAGGCGTGCGCCTCGACAAATGGCTCTGGGCGGCGCGCTTCTACAAAACGCGCTCGCTGGCGCGCGATATGATCGAAGGCGGCAAAGTGCACTACAACGGCCAGCGCAGCAAGCCGAGCAAGCTGGTCGAGCTGGACGCAGAGCTGACGCTGCGCCAGGGCAACGACGAGCGCACCGTGATCGTTACCGCGCTGAGCGACAAGCGCGGCCCGGCCGAGGTGGCACAGCAGCTCTACAGCGAAACCGCCGCCAGCATTGAGAAGCGGGAAAAGGTGGCGCTGGCGCGTAAGATGAACGCGCTCACCATGCCGCATCCCGATCGCCGCCCCGATAAAAAAGAGCGCCGCGATTTGATGAAATTTAAATTAACGGGCGACGACCAGGCCTAGCCCCAACGAGAGAAAATTTATGTCTGTACAAGATCAACTGCATCGTTACCTGTTTGAGAATGTGGCCGTGCGCGGCGAGCTGGTGAATGTCAGCCACACCTGGCAGGAAATCATCAAAAACCATGACTATCCGGCCCCGGTGCAGACGCTGCTGGGCGAGCTGCTGGTCGCGACCAGCCTGCTGACCGCCACGCTGAAATTTGACGGCGACATCACGGTGCAGCTGCAGGGCGACGGCCCGCTCTCGCTGGCGGTCATCAACGGCAATAACCGCCAGGAGCTGCGCGGCGTCGCGCGCGTGAAGGGCGATATTCCTGCGGACGCCACCCTGAAAAGCATGGTCGGCACCGGCTATCTGGCGATCACCATTTCGCCGGAGAAAGGCGAACGCTATCAGGGCGTCGTCGGTCTGGAAGGCGAGACGCTGGCCGCCTGCCTGGAAGACTACTTTATGCGCTCTGAACAGCTGCCGACCCGCCTGTTTATTCGCACCAATGAAAAAGGCGCCGCGGGCATTCTGCTGCAGGTGCTGCCGGCGCAGGATACGCAGACCGAAGACTTTAACCACCTGGCGACGTTGACCGAAACCGTGAAGAGCGAAGAGTTGATCGATCTGCCGGCGACCGACGTGCTGTGGCGCCTCTACCATCAGGAAGAGGCGACGGTGTTCGATCCGCAGCCGGTGAGCTTTAAATGCACCTGCTCGCGCGAACGCTGCGGCGAAGTGCTGAAAACCCTGCCTCAGCATGAGGTGGACGAGATCATCGAAGAGGATGGCCAGGTCGATATGCACTGCGACTATTGCGGCACGCACTACGTCTACGACGCGGTCGACATTGCGGCGATCCGCAAAGGCGGCGCGGAAGGCGAAAACAGCGACAGCATCCACTGATTTATCTTCGGGCGGCTTTGCCGCCCTTTTCCCTCCCCGCCATATCCCCTTAATTTACAAAGTAAAATAACCCGCCCGCGCGAACTTTAGTTTCAAAAGCGGCTCTTTTTGCTGCTTAACGCGCCCTGGTTCGCATTTCTGACGGACAACGCTTTTCCCACAGGCTCAGAAGAGTACACTGCGCGCGATCGTGCATCCGCCCAGCAGCATGGCGACGGCGTGCGCGGCACCTCTAACTATTCGCCTGTGCAGTACCAAAACGATTTAAGGAGCAGTCACATGCGCGTTACCGGCCTGACCTCGCAAGATCTTGCCGCTTTGGGCATCGAGGGCACCACCGAAGTGGTCCACAACCCCGATTTCGATACGCTGTTTACCGAAGAACTCCGTCCCGAGCTGGAAGGTTATGCGCGCGGCACCCTGACGCAAAGCGGCGCAGTGGCGGTGGATACCGGCATTTTTACCGGTCGCTCGCCAAAGGATAAATATATCGTCCGCGACGATACCACCCGCGACACGCTGTGGTGGAACGATCAAGGAACAGGCAAAAATGACAACCAGCCGCTGTCGCAGGAGACCTGGCAGCAGCTGAAAGCCTGCGTTACCCAACAGCTCTCCGGCAAGCGTCTGTTTGTGGTCGACGCGTTCTGCGGCGCTAATGCTGACTCACGCCTCAGCGTGCGCTTCGTCACCGAAGTGGCCTGGCAGGCGCATTTCGTCAAAAATATGTTTATTCAGCCGAGCGAAAGCGAACTGGCCGCCTTTAAACCTGACTTCGTGGTGCTGAACGGGGCGAAATGCACCAACCCCAACTGGCAGGCGCAGGGGCTGCACTCGGAAAACTTCGTGGCCTTCAACCTGACCGAAGGGATGCAGCTGATCGGCGGCACCTGGTACGGCGGCGAGATGAAAAAAGGGCTGTTCGCGGTAATGAACTACCTGCTGCCGCTGCGCGGCATCGCCTCGATGCACTGCTCGGCCAACGTCGGCAAAGCGGGCGACGTCGCGGTCTTCTTCGGTCTTTCCGGCACCGGTAAAACCACCCTTTCCACCGACCCGGAACGCCAGCTGATTGGCGATGACGAGCACGGCTGGGACGACGACGGCGTGTTTAACTTCGAAGGCGGCTGCTACGCCAAGACCATCAGGCTCTCTGAGCAGGCTGAGCCGGAAATCTATCGCGCTATCCGCCGCAATGCGCTGCTGGAGAACGTGGTGGTGCGCGAAGACGGCAGCGTCGATTATGACGACGACAGCAAAACCGAGAACACCCGCGTCTCCTACCCGATCGACCATATCGACAATATCGTGCGTCCGGTCTCGAAAGCGGGCCACGCGAAGAAAGTGATCTTCCTGACCGCCGACGCCTTCGGCGTGCTGCCGCCGGTGTCGCGCCTGACGCCGGAACAGACGCAGTATCACTTCCTTTCCGGCTTTACCGCCAAGCTGGCGGGCACCGAGCGCGGCGTCACCGCGCCGACGCCGACCTTCTCTGCGTGCTTCGGCGCGGCGTTCCTGACGCTGCACCCGACGCAGTACGCGGAGGTGCTGGTGAAGCGTATGCAGGCGGCGGGCGCACAGGCGTACCTGGTCAACACCGGCTGGAACGGCAGCGGCAAACGCATTTCGCTGAAGGATACCCGCGCGATTATTAACGCGATTCTGGCTGGCGAGCTGGACGATGCCGAAACCGAGACCCTGCCGGTATTTAACCTTCAGGTGCCGAAAGCGCTGGGCCAGCTCAACGCCGCCACGCTCGATCCGCGCAGCAGCTGGGAAAGCGAAGAGAAGTGGCATGAAGCGGCGCGCGATCTGGCGCAGCGCTTTATCACCAACTTCGAGAAGTATACCGATAACGCGGCAGGCGCCGCGCTGGTTAAAGCAGGTCCGGTGCTGTAAACCTTCGGGCGCGGCGATCGCCGCGCCCGCTTACTCTCAGCTCTGCGTCGTACCGCTGCTGCCCGGCGCAACCTGCTCCGACAGCGGCAGCCAGGCGCGAATGCGCAGTCCGCCGCGCTCGCTCTCACCAATCTCCAGCGATCCCTGATGCGCATCGATAATGCGCTGCACAATCGCCAGCCCAAGGCCAGTGCCGCTGGTGCTGCGCGCGCTGTCGCCGCGTACAAAGGGCTGCAGCAGATGGGTCAGCTGCTCCGGCTTGATACCCGGGCCGTCATCCTCGACCTGGAACCAGGCGCGATGCAGTTCGCGACCGCTGCTCACCTTGATCCAGCCATTGCCGTAGCGCGCCGCGTTCACCACCAGGTTCGCCACCGCACGCTTGATCGACAGCGGGTTAATATCGAGCATCAGCTCTTCCGGCATCACGGCGTTCTCAATCTCGCGCTCGTAGCCGCTTTCCGCCGCCACCACCTCACCCAGCACGCTGTTGAGATCGGCGCGCTCGGTCTGGATCTCCTGGCCAGTGCGCAGATAGTCGATAAACTGCTCAATAATGGCGTTGCACTCTTCGATATCTTTATTGATCGATTCGGCGAGATAGCCATCCTCCGCACTCATCATCTCGGTTGCGAGGCGAATGCGCGTCAGCGGCGTGCGCAGGTCGTGGCTGACGCCCGCCATCAGCAGGGTGCGATCGTCCGCCAGCTGCTTCACGCCAGAGGCCATCTGGTTAAAGGCGCGCGTAACCGAACGCACCTCCGAGGCACCGTACTCGCGCAGCGGCGGTGGAATAATGCCTTTGCCGACCTGCAGCGCCGCGTGCTCCAGGTCCACCAGCGGTCGGTTCTGGATGCGGATAAACAGCCAGGCGCCGCCAATCGCCAGCAGCATAATCGCCAGAGTGTAGCGGAACAGCGGCGAGAAGTCGCCCTGATGGATTTCCGTCAGCGGCACGCGCACCCAGATATCGGGCGAGAGCCAGGTTTTCAACCAGACCACCGGCGAGTTTTTATTGACCTCGACGCGCACGTCGGTGGGCCCGCCAAGCTGCTGGCCCATCTGCTCACTCAGAAATTCATAGTGCTGCGCCCAGCGCAACCCGCTCTCTTCGGCTGCCGCGTTGGTATAGAGCGAAATACCCAGCTCGCGATAGATCTCGCGGCGAAACGCGGGCGGCACTTCCAGCTGCGTACCATCTTCCAGCTGCAGCCGGTCGGTCATCAACATGCGCACTTCATACGCCAGCACCTTGTTGAACTGCTGCAGGCTGGGAAGAATGGCGAAGTTGAGCACCACCAGATAGGTCGTTACCAGGCTGACGAACAGCAGGGTAACGATCAACAGCAGGGTGCGGGCAAACGAGCTGCGAGGCGAGAAGCGCAGTCGCCTCATGCTTTAGAACCGTCCGGAACGAATACGTAGCCCAGGCCCCAGACCGTCTGGATATAGCGCGGATGCGCCGGATCTTCTTCCACCATGCGGCGCAGGCGGGAAATCTGCACGTCGATAGAGCGCTCCATCGCGCTGTATTCGCGTCCGCGCGCCAGGTTCATCAGCTTGTCGCGCGACAGCGGTTCGCGCGGGTGGCTCACCAGCGCCTTCAGCACCGCGAACTCACCGCTGGTAAGCGGCATCGGCTCATCTTCGCGGAACATTTCGCGCGTGCCGAGGTTCAGCTTAAATTTGCCGAACGCAATCACCGCCTCTTCCTGCGAAGGGGCACCCGGCAGCTCATTGGCCTGACGACGCAGCACGGCGCGGATGCGCGCCAGCAGCTCGCGCGGGTTAAACGGCTTAGGAATATAGTCGTCGGCACCGATCTCCAGCCCAACGATACGATCGACCTCTTCGCCTTTCGCCGTCACCATAATAATCGGCATCGGGTTGCTCTGACTGCGCAGACGACGGCAAATCGACAGGCCGTCTTCGCCCGGCAGCATCAGATCCAGCACCATCAGGTGAAAGGATTCGCGGGTCAGCAGACGATCCATCTGCTCGGCGTTGGCGACGCTGCGCACCTGAAAGCCCTGCTCGGTGAGATAGCGTTCCAGCAGCGCACGCAAACGCATATCGTCATCAACGACCAGAATTTTGTAGTTCTCTTGCATTTTCTACTCCCAAAGGCGCCATTGCCTGAGCCGATATTGTTAAAAAAAGTTGTCTGTCTGGGACAGTCATTAATGGTTTATATTCTAGCCGAAATTGTTACAAAGCATATTAAACAGGAGCTTATCTTTAATTTTAGCGCTGCGTTGAGAGCAAAATCACGCGGTTAAGCGCTGCGGCTCAGGCTTGCGGCAAATCTGAAAGTCAGGCGATTTTTCTCGCCATTGGCGGTCGCAAAATCGCCCCCGTTATTAATCAAACTTGCAGATCAACCAGTTAACGCGCGATTTGACTTTAGCACCATTCGTCGCCTTGCCCGGCTGTGGCAATTTTAGCCAGCCCGGCCCGCCAACAGCATAAAATACCAGCCTTTGCGCGCGGTGCCGCATGCTTCTCTCGGATTTGCGCTATTTTTATTGCAATTCAGACCATTTAAAAATAAAGCCCGCTAAATCAATCAGTAAAGCTCTCTTTCCGCCCTGGGGGAATTGCACCACACTGCTTTCACTCGCTTCACTACAGGGAAAGCAATAATGAAAAAAACGTTGTTAGTGCTGGGTGCGCTGGCCACCCTCGTTCTGAATCCGGCCCTGGCGGCGACCGCAACCGGCGAAGCTGCCGGCGCGCAGGCTTCCACCACCGCACAGGGCAACTCTAACGCTATCGGCGTCGGCGCCGTTGCTGCGCTGCTCGGCGTGGCGCTGGCGACCGCTGGCGGCGGCGACAAAGGCACCTCTTCTTCTACCACCACCGCCACCGTGGCGGGAAAATAACGATTTAAGCCCTTTTCTCTTTTTGTACCTGCCCCTTTCGCCACCGGGGAACGACACAAAGGGTTTTCACCGTTGAAAACCTGTTCCCCGACTCTTTTTTGCCGCGCCTGCTTTGCTTTACACTGCCTGTTTTTCCGCTTCTGAGTCGATACGTATGAAAACCCGACTGATCACCCGTGAAGGCTTTAATAAGCTGAAAGCCGAGCTCGACTATCTCTGGCGCGAAGAGCGTCCCGAAGTCACAAAAAAAGTGACCTGGGCCGCCAGCCTCGGCGATCGTAGCGAAAACGCTGACTATCAGTACAACAAAAAACGCCTGCGCGAAATCGATCGCCGCGTACGTTACCTGACAAAAAGCCTCGAATCGCTGCGCATTGTCGACTATTCACCGCAGCAGGACGGCAAGGTCTTTTTCGGCGCCTGGGTAGAGGTGGAGAATGACGAGGGCGAGGTAAAACGCTTTCGCATCGTCGGCTACGATGAGATTTTTGGCCGCAAAGACTATATCTCTATCGACTCGCCGATGGCGCGCGCGCTGCTGAAAAAAGAGCCGGGCGACGCCGTGACGGTAGAGACGCCGCTGGGTCCCGCGCTCTGGTACGTCAACGAGATTTCCTATCCGGACGCCTGATTCAGAATATCGCTGAAAGCCGCCCCCATCGCTGGCAATTTCACTTTTCAGTCCGTATAACTGTCCCCTGTTTTTTAACCCTGTAAGCAAGACAGAATCGATGATGAAAGATCTCAGCCACATTATTGCCAGTGAGCTGCAGGCGCGTGCGGAGCAAGTTGAAGCCGCCGTACGTCTGCTGGACGAAGGGAACACCGTGCCGTTTATCGCACGCTATCGTAAAGAGGTGACCGGCGGTCTGGATGACACCCAACTGCGTCAGCTGGAGACGCGCCTCGGCTATCTGCGCGAGCTGGAAGAGCGCCGCCAGTCGATTCTGAAGTCCATTGACGAGCAGGGCAAACTCACCGGCGAACTCGCCAGCGCCATTAACGGCACCCTCAGCAAAACCGAACTTGAAGACCTCTACCTGCCCTATAAGCCCAAACGTCGCACCCGTGGCCAGATCGCTATTGAAGCCGGTCTGCAACCGCTGGCCGAGAGCCTGTGGCAGGACGCGTCGCAGGATCCCGAACAGCTCGCCGCACAGTATGTCGATGCGGACAAAGGGGTCGCCGACGTCCGCGCCGCGCTCGACGGCGCCCGCTATATCCTGATGGAGCGCTTCGCCGAAGACGCCACGCTGCTGGCGAAGGTGCGCGACTACCTGTGGAAAAACGCGCATCTGGTGTCGCGCGTGGTGGAGGGCAAAGAGCAGGAAGGGGCAAAATTCCGCGACTACTTCGATCATCACGAAGCGCTGAACAGCGTGCCGTCGCACCGCGCGCTGGCGATGCTGCGCGGGCGTAACGAGGGCGTGCTGCAGCTGTCGCTGAACGCCGATCCGCAGTTCGACGAGCCGCCGCGCGAAAGCTACGGCGAAACGCTGATCGCCGAGCATCTTAACCTGCGCCTCAACGGCGCCCCGGCCGACGCCTGGCGCAAGGCGGTGGTGAGCTGGACCTGGCGCATCAAGGTGATGCTGCATCTGGAAACCGAGCTGATGGGCACGGTGCGCGAGCGCGCCGAAGACGAAGCGATCAACGTATTCGCCCGTAACCTGCACGATTTGCTGATGGCGGCGCCGGCGGGCATGCGCGCCACCATGGGCCTCGATCCCGGCCTGCGTACCGGCGTCAAGGTTGCGGTGGTGGACGCCACCGGCAAGCTGGTGGCGACCGATACCATCTATCCGCACACCGGCCAGGCGGCCAAAGCCGCCACCGTGGTTGCCGCGCTCTGCGCCAGACATCAGGTAGAACTAGTGGCGATCGGCAACGGCACCGCCTCGCGCGAGACGGAGCGCTTCTTCCTTGAGGTGCAGAAACAGTATCCGCACATTACCGCGCAGAAGGTGATCGTCAGCGAAGCGGGCGCCTCGGTCTATTCCGCCTCGGAGCTGGCGGCGCTGGAGTTCCCGAACCTCGACGTCTCGCTGCGCGGCGCGGTCTCAATCGCCCGACGCTTGCAGGACCCGCTGGCGGAGCTGGTGAAAATCGATCCGAAATCGATCGGCGTTGGCCAGTATCAGCACGACGTCAGCCAGAGCCAGCTGGCGAAGAAGCTGGATGCGGTGGTGGAAGACTGCGTAAACGCCGTCGGCGTCGATCTCAATACCGCCTCCGTGCCGCTGCTGACGCGCGTTGCCGGTCTGACGCGCATGATGGCGCAAAATATTGTCAGCTGGCGCGACGAAAACGGCCGTTTCCAGAACCGTCAGCAGCTGCTCAAAGTGAGCCGTCTCGGCCCGAAAGCCTTTGAACAGTGCGCCGGCTTCCTGCGCATCAACCACGGCGACAACCCGCTCGACGCCTCGACGGTTCACCCGGAAGCCTATCCGGTGGTGGAGCGCATTCTGGCGGCGACCGAGCAGGCGCTAAGCGATCTGATGGGTAACCCCGCCAGCCTGCGCAACGTTAAGGCGGTCGACTTTACCGACGAGCGCTTCGGTCTGCCGACCGTCACCGACATTATCAAAGAGCTGGAAAAGCCGGGCCGCGATCCCCGTCCTGAATTTAAAACCGCGCAGTTCGCCGAAGGGGTCGAAACCCTTAACGATCTGCTGCCGGGCATGGTGCTGGAAGGCGCGGTGACCAACGTCACCAACTTCGGCGCCTTTGTCGATATCGGCGTGCATCAGGATGGTCTGGTGCATATCTCCTCCCTGTCGGACAAGTTCGTTGAAGATCCGCATCAGGTGGTGAAAGCGGGCGACATCGTGAAGGTAAAAGTGCTGGAGGTCGATCTGCCGCGCAAACGCATCGCGCTTACCATGCGTCTGGATGAGCAGCCGGGCGACAGCAACGCGCGCAGCAGCGCCCGCAGCGCACCGCGCGACAGCGCACGTCCAGCCGGCGGCGCCAAACCGCGCGGCCGTCAGAACAGCCAGCCTGCGGGCAACAGCGCAATGGGCGATGCGCTGGCGGCGGCGTTCGGCAAAAAACGCTAAACCCCACGCGCGCCCGACTGATTCTGGATCGGGCGCGCGTAACCACCTCTGTAAAGTTGAAAATCCCTCCCTGAGCGCTACGCTGAAAACACGCCTGCATAAAAAACAACCCGGGACGTGGCACCCAATTCGCGATGGAAACGATCACAGCGCTGCTCGACAAAATCTATGCTGATACCTTTCCTCAGGCAGCGCGCGAGCGCTTACTGAGTCACATTATTGCTGCACGCGACGCCGTTAAGCTGCCGCGCAAGGCGCACTGGGACGAGCAGGATATCGTGCTGATCACCTACGCCGATCAGTTTCGCGAAGCGGAGGTGCCGACGCTGCAGAGCTTTTCCCGCTTCTATCAGCAGCATCTGCAGTCCACCTTTCCGCTGGTGCATCTGCTGCCCTTTTTCCCCTACTCCTCCGACGACGGCTTTTCCGTTATTGATTACCATCAGGTCAACCCGCTGTGCGGCGACTGGCCAGATGTCGCCAGCCTGCATCAGGAAACGCGTCTGATGTTCGACTTTGTCTGCAACCACATGTCTGCCCACAGCGCCTGGTTTAAACACTATCTGGCGCTCGATCCCGGCTGGGACGACTTCTTTATCAGCATGCCGCCCGCCACCGATCTCAGCGCCGTGACGCGGCCGCGCACCTCGCCGCTGCTGACGCCGTTCGAGATGGCGAACGGCGAAATGCGCTTTATCTGGACTACCTTCAGCGCCGATCAGATCGATCTTAACTTCGGCAACCCCGAGGTGCTGATCCGCATGGTGGACGTGCTGCTCGACTACCTGCAAAAAGGGGCGGACTATGTGCGCCTCGACGCCGTTGGCTATATGTGGAAAACGCCCGGCACGCGCTGCATTCATCTGGAGAAAACCCATCTGCTGGTGAAGCTGTTTCGCGCCATTGCTGATATCGTCGCGCCCGGCACGGTGATCATTACGGAAACCAACGTGCCGCATAAAGACAACGTCAGCTACTTCGGCAACGGCCACGACGAAGCGCAGATGGTCTATCAGTTTTCGCTGCCGCCGCTGGTGCTGCACGCTATCCACTCCGGGTCAGGACGCGCGCTGCGCCAGTGGGCGGGGGCGCTGGAGCCCGGCCAGGGCGGCACCACCTTTTTTAACTTTCTCGCCTCGCACGACGGCATCGGCCTTAACCCGGCGCGCGGCATCCTCTCTGAGGTAGAAATTGTGGCGCTGGTGCGCGATCTGGCGCTGGAGGGGGCGCTGGTCTCCTATAAAAACAATCCCGACGGCACCACCAGCCCCTATGAGATCAACGTCTCCTATCTTGACGCGCTCAACCATCAGAACGACGACGACGACACGCGCCTGCGCCGCTTTCTGCTGGCGCACGCGATTCTGCTGGCCTTTCCCGGCGTGCCCGCTATCTATATCCAGAGCATCCTCGGCTCGCGCAATGACTACGAGGGCGTTAAAGCGGCGGGCCACAACCGCGCCATCAACCGGCAGAAGTTTGATTTAAAGACGATCGAAGCGGCGCTGGCGGACGGCGACAGCCTGCGCCACGCCATCTATACCCGCCTCAGTCAGCTCATCCAGCTGCGCACGCGCCAGCCCGCCTTTCATCCCGATAATCCCATGAGGCTCTACGACAGCGATAACGCCTTGCTGGTGCTAAGGCGTCATCCGCCGCAGCAAGAGGATAGCGGCCTGCTGTGCGTGTTTAATCTGAGCGCTAAAACGGTGGAGGTGACGCTGCCGGAGGCGCGCCTGTTTCAGGATGCGATCACAGAGAGGAAAATTGATGGCACCCAGCCACTTACGCTGGATGCCTGGCAGTTTGTCTGGCTGCGTAGCTGATTACTTGTAGACTTCCGCGGTGGCGCTGAATTTGCCGTGTTCACGACCGGCGATCACCAGGTAGTATTTGCCTCCTTTTTCATCAGCCTTTTTAGAGAGTTCGCGTTTGGCGTCCATCGGCGAGGTGGTTTCCGCCGTGGTGTTCACCGTACCGATCTTCTCAAGATTCATTTTTTTCACTTCTTCTTTGGTCACTTCCTTGGCCGCAACCGCCGAAAACGACACTGCGCCCATTACCATTGAAGCTACAACCCATTTCATCACCTTCATTACAGTACCCCTCATTCATTTCCGTTATGTGAGATGTAAGCAGACGCCGGATGCGTCAGGCGAGATGGAACGGCATTATCCTCTCCCTGGATAATTCACATCATTAAGCGGCCATGCCTACCCGGAAAGTATTGTCGCTGATGAGAAAATTGCCAGCGTCGCGCCCGGTTTAACGATAAAACTCCTTCCAGAAATCAAGAATATGCTGGCAGAAGGCGTCCGGGTGCGAAATAAAGGGCGCGTGCGCGGCTTTTTCCATCACGACGGAAGGCGAAGCGGGAAGCGCAGCGTCGAGCAGCGACGCGATGCGACGCGGCACCAGGCCGTCCAGCGCGCCATACAGACGTAAAAACGGCATGGCGAGCTGCGGCAGCCGATCGCGCAAATCGACCTCGCGCAGGATCGCCAGCCCGCCGTCCAGCACCGCCACCGGCGGCATCGGCTGCGCCAGCACCACCTCTTTTAAGCGGCGCGCATCCTGCCGGGCGCTGTCGGTGCCCAGCGTCTGCAGCGCCAGGAAACGCTCGACGGTGCGCTGGAAGTCGCTGTTAAGCTGCGTGCGGAAAGTCGCTAACGTCTCCGGCTTAATGCCCGGCCACGCCTCACCGGCGGTAAAACAGGGCGAAGAGGCGACGCTGATCGCTCCCGCGATCTGCTGCGGCGCGCGCAGCGCCAGCTCGGTCGCCACCAGCCCGCCCAGCGACCAGCCCAGCAGCAGCGCGCGCGGCGGCAAATGGGGCAGCAGCAGCTGCGCCATCTCCGCCAGCGAAAGCGCGCCGAACCCCTGGCTGCGGCCATAGCCCGGCAGATCGACCAGGTGCAGGCGGAAATGGGGGCTGAGTTGCGGCACGATGCTTTGCCACACCTCCGCGTTCAGCCCCCAGCCGTGCAGCAGCACAAGATCCACATTTCCTTCTCCGCAGGTGCGCCAGTAAAGCGAGGTCATCAGTTACTATCCCGTAAAAGGTTAAGGAGGCCGCTATGCTACCAATGCCCGCCCTCTGTTGGCTATGTCGACTGCCGCTGCGCGTCGCGGTACATGGATTGTGCAGCCCCTGCCTGCGCGCCCTGCCGCCGCTGCCGATCCTCTGTCCGCGCTGCGGCCTGCCCGCCGCATCCTCTCGCGTCGCCTGCGGCCGCTGCCTGCGATCGCCGCCCCCCTGGCAGGCGCTGGTCTGCGTCAGCGACTATCAGCCGCCGCTGCGCCGCTGGGTGCATCAGCTGAAGTTTTCCGGCGTAACCGCACTCAGGGTGATGCTGGCGCGACTGCTTTTGCTAAGCTGGCTGGACGCTCACCGCACGCGCGGGCTGACGCGGCCAGATTTGCTGCTCTGCGTGCCGCTGCATAAAAGCCGCGCCTGCCGACGCGGCTATAACCAGGCGGCGCTGCTGGCCCAGCCGCTGGCGCGCTGGCTGGGCTGCGAATTTTGCGACGGCGTGCGCCGCAGGCGACGCGGCGCGCTGCAGCACCAGCTACCCGCCTCGCAGCGCCGCCGCAACGTGCGCGGCGCCTTTCGCCTTGAAATCGACGTGCGCGGACGCCATATCGCGCTAATAGACGATGTGGTGACAACGGGGCATACCGTAGGAGAGATCGGCCGCATTTTGCTGGCGCAGGGGGCGGCCAGCGTACAAATATGGTGCCTGTGCCGTACCTTGTAGAGCGTCGGTGATGGGCGTATTATAACCAACTAAATTAGTCAACTATTGAGCAATTGCCATGATCCGAATTACAGACTCTGCCCAGGAGCACTTCGCTAAACTGCTGTCAAAACAGGAAGATGGCACCCAGATTCGCGTATTCGTTATTAACCCGGGTACGCCGACCGCCGAGTGCGGCGTCTCTTACTGCCCGCCGGACGCGGTAGAAGCGACCGACACCGAGCTGAAGTTCGAGAAGCTTTCGGCCTACGTTGATGAGCTGAGCGCGCCTTACCTTGAAGACGCCGAAATCGACTTCGTGACCGACAATCTCGGCTCTCAGCTGACGCTGAAAGCGCCGAACGCCAAAATGCGCAAAGTCTCTGACGACGCGCCGCTGGCGGAGCGCGTTGAGTACCTGCTGCAGGCGCAGATTAACCCGCAGCTCGCCGGTCACGGCGGTCGCGTCTCGCTGATGGAGATCACCGACGACGGTTTCGCCATCCTGCAGTTCGGCGGCGGCTGCAACGGCTGTTCGATGATTGACGTCACTCTGAAAGATGGTATCGAGAAAGAGCTGCAGGCTGCTTTCCCGGAACTGAAAGGCGTGCGCGATATCACCGAGCACCAGCGCGGCGAGCACTCCTACTACTAATCGCCTCGACGCGCGACAGTCCCCGACCGTCGCGCGCCATCCGCTATTCCCCTCTGCGCGTCTGACTCACCGCCTTTAACAGCTTCGTCACCGCTTTATCCGTAAAGATCGCCTCCAGCGGCTGCGCCAGCTTGCGTCGCCAGTTGGGGTATTGATCCACGGTGCCCGGCACGTTCACCGGGGTGGTCATCCCTATCCAGTCTTCAGGCTGCAGGCCGAGCAGCGCGCTGCCGGTCGCCGCGAGAAATTTATGCATCGCCAGATTGAGGGCGGGCGTCATCGCCAGCTTATCCGCCTGACGCGCGCTGCGCGCCGGCATCGCGCCCGCCTGATGCAGCGCGTCCAGCAGCGCCTGTTTCTGTTTCGCGCGCTGTTCATGCAGCGACTGCAGCACCTCTTTGCCGGGATAGAGCTTAAGCTTCTCCCCCAGCGCGAAGTCGCCCGCGTTCCAGAAGCCGCTCAGCGTCGGCAGATCGTGCGTGCTGGCGCTGGCGATCGACTGACGCGGATAGTCACCGGGCAGGCGATAGCTGCCGTCGCGCTGCTGCTCAAACCACATCACTTTCCATGAAAACACGCCGCTGGCCCGCAGCAGGCCGACAATTTCCGGCGGTACCGTCCCGAGATCTTCGCCAATAACCATGCAGCGATGCCGCTGGCTCTCCAGTGCCAGAATGCCCAGCAGATCCTGTACCGGATAGCTGACGTAGGCGCCTTTATCAGCGGTTTCTCCTTTTGGCACCCACCACAGCCGCAGCAGCGCCATAACGTGATCGATGCGTAGCGCGCCGCAGTCGCGCATATTGGCGCGCAGCATGTCGATAAAAGGCTGATAGCCACGCGCCCGCATCACGTGCGGATCCATCGGCGGCAGGCCCCAGTTTTGTCCCAGCGGTCCGAGGCGATCCGGCGGCGCGCCGACCGAGGCTTCCAGGCGATAGAGCTCAGGATCGTGCCAGGTCTCTGCGCTGCCTTCCGCCACGCCCACCGCCAGATCGCGATAGAGCCCTACCGTCATCTTCAGCGCCTGGCTGCGCGCCCAGCACTGAGCGAACTGGGTTTGCGCCAGCCACTGCAGCCACTGCCAGAAGGCGATCTCCTCTTCATGGGTTTCGCACCAGCGCTGTACCTCAGGCGACTGGCTGTTGCGCCAGCTTTCCGGCCAGGCGGGCCAGCCCCAGGCGTCCGCATCTCCGGCGCGGCGCTCCGCCTGCAGGCCGTCGTAGGCCGCCTGATAGCGCAGGCTGTCGCCGCCGTCATCAACGAAGGCGGCGAATGCCTGCCGCTGCGCGTCATCTTCCGCGCGCAGGCTGAACTGCGCCCAGGCGTGACGCAGCGCGGCAAGCTTCAGCGCCATCACCGTTTCGTAATCAACAAATTCGCTATCGCGCGCTTTTGCCAGCGCGCGCTGGGTTTTCGCCGCTTTCCACCACTTTTGCGCCGCGGCGCTCTGCTGAAAATCTTCCAGCTGCGCCACGCTGATATAGATAATGTTCAGCCAGCGGCGCGACGAGGGGCTGTAAGGACTGGCGAAATCGGGTGTTGCGGGATAGAGCGCATGCAGCGGATTAAGCCCGACGAAGTCACCGCCCTGGCGCGCCACCTGCTCCAGCAGCTGCTGCAGATCGCCAAAATCGCCGATGCCCCAGTTATCGGCGGAGCGCACGGTATAGAGCTGCACCAGCGCGCCCCAGCGCTTCTCGCCGTTGCGCAGCGGCGCGGGCAGCCAGCAGCGGCGCGGCGTCAGGATCAGGCGCGTCTGCCACTGCTTCCGGCCTTTAGTCAGGGTCAGCTGGTGATAGCCATGCCCGAGCGGCGACGGCAGCTTAAAAGGCTCGCCGGCCTCAAGTTCACCGCTAAACTCGCGGCCCTTTTCGCTGCGCAGCCGCCACTGATAACGGCCGCGCCCTTCCGGGTTAAGCTGGCGCGCTGCGCCGCCGCTCAATACCTGCACCGGCGGCAGCGGCGCACCCTTCTCTTTTGTGGCATCGCCCATGACCGCAAGCAGCGCGCGCTTGGTTTCGTCGCTGATGGCTTCCGGTTCGCCTTTGGCGTTGGTATAGGTCAGGGAGATTCCGGCGGCTACTGCCGCGCGATCCAGTGCGCTCTCTTTCATGCTGTCCCCTTAGCGTCTTAATCCAATGCCATTGAGTTGCGGTGTGATAGATGTTTGCGCGCAGGCAAACAGAGCATTAAGTAAAGACGGCGCTGGGGAAAAAATCGACAGGAAACAAAGAAAAAGGCGGGCTGGTCAGAAATGCAAGCAACAAGCGGAAGGGTCTGAAGCGCAACAGGGACAACGGCGGGAGCGCGTTTAAGCAACGCAACGCGTTGGCTGTTTGAGGCGCACCTCAACGATGAGGTGCGTATTTGTGCGGGTCGAGCCAGCAAAGATGCTGCTGTTACGCCGGTGCGATGGCACCAGCTCAGAGGCACCTTTTGCGCAATCAGCAGAGTTCGAGCTGCACCTCATGCTGCTCGATCACCTTCATAATGCTGGCGGGCGGCTGCTTGTCGGTATAGAGCTGGTCAATCAGCCCCATATTGCCGAGATTTACCATTGCGTTGCGGCCGAATTTCGAATGGTCAACCACCAGCATCACGCAGCGTGAGTTTTCGATAATGGCGCGCTTGGTGCGCACCTCGTGGTAGTCAAACTCCAGCAGCGACCCGTCCATATCGATGCCGCTGATGCCGAGGATGCCGTAGTCGAGGCGGAACTGAGAGATGAAGTCGAGGGTCGCTTCTCCCATAATGCCGCCGTCGCGCGTTCGCACTTCGCCGCCTGCGATAATCAGGCGAAAATCGGGCTTACACATCAGCAGCGTCGCCACATTGATATTGTTGGTTACCACGCGCAGATTCTTATGGTTCAGCAGCGCATAGGCCACCGCCTCCGGCGTCGTGCCGATATCGATAAACAAGGTCGCGCCGTCTGGAATTTCGCTGGCGACGCGTTCGGCGATGCGCGCTTTTTCCGCCGACCACATCATCTTACGTTCCTGCCAGGCGGTATTTTCAGAGCTGGACGGCAGCGCCGCACCGCCGTGATGGCGCTGAATTTTATTCTGATCGGCGAGGTCGTTGAGATCGCGACGGATGGTTTGCGGGCTTACCTCAAAATGTTCTACCAGCTCTTCGGTACTGACATATCCCTGACGCCGGACCAGATCGATAATGGCGTCATGACGTTGCGTCTGCTTCACATTACTCTCCTGTTTTCTCTTCTTATCCGGCGCTAACGGCGCCGCACTGCACGGGTGTCGACAAAGGCCATCGCCAGCCCGACCAGCAGACCGGCGACGTGGGCGCCGTTGGCGATGGCGAGCCCGAACGCGCCATACCAGCCGATCACCAGCCACACAATAGCGAAACCAATCAGTCCACGTTCCAGATAGACGCCGCTTTCAGGGTCGCGCTCGCCGCGCAGCCAGCAGTAGCCCATCAGCGCATAGACCACGCCCGACAAACCGCCGAACCAGATGCCGCTAAATTTCGCCTGTACGAAACCGCTGAGCAGCGCCGAGATCAGCATAATGACAAACAGCTTGCCGCTGCCGAGCCGCTTCTCCACCGCGCCGCCGAGATACCACCACCACATCAGGTTGAACAGGATATGCAGCAGCGAAAAGTGCAGCAGCGCATGGCTGAACCAGCGCCACACCTGAAGATACTGGCCCGGCCCGTCCGGCCAGCTCAGCCACAGCAGCACCGTCTGATCGCCAAAGATCTGCATCAGGATAAATACCGCGATACAGGCAAAAAGCACGGTCATGGTGAGCGGACCGGCGCGATCGCGAATATTGCCCCACAGGTTGCTGCGCTCGTAGCGCAGGCCGCTTTTGGTGTTGCCGGTATGCCAGCTGGCGGCCTGATAGCGAGGATGGTCCGGCTGGCGCACGAACTGCTGAAGTTCGTTTTCGACCATTTCAAGCTGGCTCTCGTCATCGAGCAGGATGAGGTAATGACCATCCTGCTCAATGCGCAGCGCGACGCCGCGCGTCGCCATATAGTCGACAAACGCCTGCGCCATGCGCGGGTTATTAAACTGCGTAATACGCACCATTACTCACTCTCCTTGTTCATCAGGCGCGGCTCACGCGTCGCCGGTGACAACCTGCGCCGGAAACGCGGCGCGCCAGGCGTCAAAACCGCCATCGATGCTGTAGGCGGCGCTGAAGCCCTGACTCAGCAGATATTGCGCGGCGCCTTTGCTGCTGTTGCCGTGATAGCACATCACCAGCACCGGCAGCTCGCGGCTGGCGCTGGACAAGAAATCGTTAAGGTTGCCGTTGCTCAGGTGCAGTGCCTTTTCCGCATGGCCGAGGGCGAAGCTCTGCGGATCGCGAATATCGACCAGCTGCGCGCCCTGTGCCAGATGTTCGCTGGCCTGCTGAACGTTAATGCATTCGAAGGTTTCCATGATTCTCTCGTTAAGACGTCACAATTACCCTCTAGTGTAACCCGATAAGCAGTCCCAATAACCTGACAAAGGGTCCGGCTTTGTATTTATTTATCAACAAGAATGTTAGCTATATCACGCTAAAATGTTTTTACCACGTTAAACACTGGCATCAATGTTGGTTTGCGATTATGATTATGCTCGAAAACGAACATTAATGAACTATTCCGAACATCGGAGGAGATGACGTGGAAACCAAAGACCTGATCGTGATCGGCGGCGGCATCAACGGTGCCGGCATTGCAGCAGACGCTGCAGGACGCGGCCTGTCAGTGCTGATGCTGGAGGCGCGGGACCTGGCTTGCGCGACCTCTTCCGCCAGTTCAAAGCTGATTCACGGCGGCCTGCGCTACCTCGAACACTATGAATTCCGTCTGGTCAGCGAGGCGCTGGCCGAGCGTGAAGTGCTGCTGAAGATGGCACCGCATATCGCTTTCCCGATGCGCTTCCGTCTGCCGCACCGTCCCCATCTGCGTCCGGCGTGGATGATTCGCGCTGGCCTGTTTTTATACGATCACCTCGGCAAACGCACCAGCCTGCCGGGCAGTAAGAGCCTGCGTTTTGGCGCGGATTCGGCCCTGAAGCCGGAAATCACGCGCGGTTTCGAATATTCAGACTGCTGGGTAGACGATGCGCGCCTGGTGGTATTGAACGCGCAGGAAGTGGTGAAGCGCGGCGGCGAGGTGCGTACCCGCACTCGCGTGACGCGCGCCTGGCGTGAAAACGGCCTGTGGATGGTGGAAGCGGAAGATGTCGACAGCGGTAAAACCTATACCTGGCGCGCAAAAGCGCTGGTGAATGCGGCTGGCCCCTGGGTTAAGCAGCTGTTCGACGACGGCCTGAAGCTGAAATCGCCTTACGGCATTCGCCTGATTAAAGGCAGCCATATCGTGGTGCCTCGCGTGCATAACGAGAAGCAGTCTTACATTCTGCAGAACGAAGATAACCGCATCGTGTTTGTTATTCCGTGGATGGACGATTTCTCCATTATCGGCACCACCGACGTGGAATATAAAGGCGATCCGAAGAACGTCAAAATCGACGAGAGCGAGATCGACTATCTGCTCAAGATTTACAACAGCCACTTCAAGAAGCCGCTGGCGCGCAACGACGTGGTCTGGAGCTACTCCGGCGTGCGTCCGCTGTGTGACGATGAATCTGATTCACCGCAGGCGATTACCCGCGACTATACGCTGGACGTGCGCGACGATAACGGTCAGGCGCCGCTGCTGTCGGTGTTCGGCGGCAAGCTGACCACCTACCGTAAGCTGGCTGAGCACGCGCTGGAGAAGCTGACGAAGTATTTCCCTGATGCTGGTCCGGCATGGACGAAAAACTGCGTGCTGCCGGGCGGCGATATTGCCGGTACCCGTGAAGATTACGCTGCCAGCCTGCGTCGTCGTTATCCGTTTATTACCGAAGGTATGGCGCGCCATTTCGCCCGCACCTACGGCAGCAGCACTGAGACGCTGCTCGACGGCGCGACTCGCCTTGAGGACCTGGGCGAGAACTTTGGTCACGATTTTTATGAAGCCGAGCTGCGCTATCTGGTGCAGAACGAGTGGGTGCGCGAACTGGATGACGCTATCTGGCGCCGCACCAAGCAAGGGATGTGGCTGAACGAGGCGCAGCAGGCGCGCGTGGCGGAGTGGCTGGCGATGCATAGCCAGAAGCCGAGTTTGTCGCTGGCGAGCTAAAGAAGAGTTAGATTAACGGGGCGATAGCCCCGTTTTTTTTTTGCCTGCTGGCAGACGGATCAGGTTCGCTGCGCGAATGGGGGCTGAGCGGGGTTCCGCCCGATGGGGGGTTGACTGCGCGGCAGGCGGCTTGTGTTCGCTGCGCGAACGGGCGCTGAGCGGGGGCCGCCCGCTGGGGGTTTGACTGCGCGACAGGTGAGGCTCTGAGCGGGTTCCGCCCGCCAGGCGGCAGGGAGTTTCAGCAGCTCCGCTGCCAGCGTGCGTGTTAAGGGGCTCGCCCTTACAGAGATAAGGTTGCGGTTTTTATTAACGACGGTGTCGTCTGAATACATGATTCACGCTTACAGCGACAAGGTTGCGGTTGTTATTAACGGCTGTGTCGTCTGAATACATGATTCATACCTGCAGCGATAAGGTTGCGCCTTCAGAAATCAGGACGTGCAGCGGGGGGTGTGGGGGCCATCGCAGCCGCTGAGCGGAGGAAGGATTTCAGGACGAGCGGCAGGGATGCCGCGAAGAGGCTGGCATGAGCCAGGGATGGCGAATCCAGCCGGTCCGTCAGAAATCCTGACAGAGCGAAGGGACCCGCGCAGCGGGCGGGTGAGCTGGCCCGGGGCGCGGGTGCAGGGCCGGCGCCTACCGGCCCTGCTCGGTCGCCCGCAGAGGGCGAAATGAAACTGCCCGGCTGCCGGGCGAACGAAACCTGCTCAGAGCCGCCTGCGCAGCAGGCATCCCGCCCAGCGAACAAGCTCCACTCAGAGCCGCCTGCGCAGCAGGCAAACCCCTCACAACCTCACTGGCTTAATATGCCAAATCTCATCCGCATACTCCTGAATCGTACGGTCAGAAGAGAAATACCCCATATTGGCAATATTCAGCGCAGCGCGACGCTGCCACTCCTCCGGCTTACGATAGAGCTCATCCACCTTATCCTGGGTATCCACATAGCTGCGGTAATCCGCCAGCAGCTGATAGTGGTCGCCAAAGTTCACCAGCGAATCGAACAGATTGCGATAGCGGCCTGGCTCCTGCGGGCTGAAAACGCCCGAGGCGATTTGCGTCAGCACCTGATGCAGCTCGGCATCCTCTTCGTAATATTTACGCGGGTTGTAACCGCCGCTGCGCAACGCTTCGACCTGCGGCGTGGTGTTGCCGAAAATAAAGATATTCTCCTCACCCACATGCTCCAGCATCTCTACGTTGGCACCGTCCAGCGTGCCGATGGTCAGCGCGCCGTTAAGCGCGAACTTCATATTACTGGTGCCCGACGCCTCGGTACCCGCCGTCGAAATCTGTTCGGAGAGATCCGCCGCCGGAATAATGATCTGCGCCAGGCTGACGCTGTAGTTCGGAATAAACACCACCTTCAGCTTGTTCTTCACCTGCGGATCGTTATTGATCACGCTCGCCACATCGTTGATCAGGTGAATAATATGCTTGGCCGTGTAGTAGGCCGAAGCCGCCTTGCCGGCAAAGATATTCACGCGCGGCACCCAGTCAGCGCTGGGATCGGCCTTGATACGGTTATAGCGGGTGATAACGTGCAGCACGTTCAGCAGCTGACGTTTATATTCATGGATGCGCTTGATCTGCACGTCGAACAGCGCGTGGGGATCCAGCACCACATCCATATTCTTCGCCACCCAGTCCGCCAGGCGGCGCTTGTTATCAAACTTGGCGTCGGCAACTTTCTCGATAAACGCCGGATAGTCGATCTGCTGGTTCAGCTCGGCGAGCTGGCTAAGATCGGTACGCCAGGTGCGGCCAATCTCCTCATCCAGCAGTTCCGACAGCGCCGGGTTAGCCAGCGCCAGCCAGCGACGCGGCGTCACGCCGTTGGTCTTGTTGCAGAAACGGCCCGGGAACAGACGCGCAAAGTCGGCGAATAGCGACTGCACCATCAGATTGGAGTGCAGCTCAGAGACGCCGTTAACCTTGTGGCTCACCACCACCGCCAGCCACGCCATACGAATACGGCGGCCGTTGTTCTCATCAATGATCGAAATGCGCGACAGCAGATCCCAGTCATCGGGGTAGTACTCCTGAATGGTCTTCAGGAAGTAGTCGTTGATCTCGAAAATAATACCGAGATGGCGCGGCAGGATCTTGCCGATCATCTCTACCGGCCAGGTTTCCAGCGCCTCGCTCATCAGCGTGTGGTTGGTGTAGGAGAAGACCTGACAGGTTACTTCAAACGCATCGTCCCAGGTGAACTTGTGCTCGTCGATCAGCAGACGCATCAGCTCCGGGATCGCCAGCACCGGATGGGTATCGTTAAGGTGGATGGCGATCTTGTCCGCAAGGTTGGACCAGGTTTTGTGCATCTGCCAGTGACGGTTAAGGATATCCTGCACCGTGGCGGACACCAGGAAATACTCCTGACGCAGACGCAGCTCGCGTCCCGAGTAGGTTGAATCGTCGGGATAGAGCACGCGCGAGACGTTTTCCGAGTGGTTTTTATCTTCTACCGCAGCAAAGTAATCGCCCTGGTTGAATTTGCCCAGGTTGATTTCGTTACTCGCCTGCGCGCCCCACAGGCGCAGCGTATTGGTGGCGTCGGTGTCGAAGCCGGGAATGATTTGATCGTACGCCATCGCGACGATCTCTTCGGTTTCCAGCCAGCGGACCTTCGCTCCCTCATGCTGAATGCGGCCGCCGAAGCGCACCTTGTAGCGCGTGTTGTAGCGCTGGAACTCCCAGGGGTTGCCATACTCCAGCCAGTAATCGGGCGACTCTTTCTGCTCGCCGTCGATAATATTCTGCCGGAACATGCCGTAATCATAGCGGATGCCGTAGCCGCGTCCCGGCAGGCCCAGCGTGGCGAGCGAGTCGAGAAAACAGGCGGCCAGTCGCCCCAGCCCGCCGTTACCGAGGCCGGGGTCGTTCTCTTCTTCCATCAGATCGGCAAGATTTAGTCCCATCTCGTCCAGCGCCTGATTGAGATCGTCATAAATGCCCATTGCCATTAAAGCGTTGCCCAACGTCCGGCCCAGCAGAAACTCCATCGACAGGTAGTAAACCTGGCGGACATCCTGCGACAGCTGCGCGCGGCTGGAGCGCAGCCAGCGCTCCACCATGCGGTCGCGCACCGCCAGCAGCGAGGCGTTGAGCCAGTCATGCTGGTTCGCCACGGAAGGATCTTTACCGATGGTAAACATCAGCTTATAGGCAATCGAGTGTTTCAGCGCTTCGACCGTCAGTGTCGGCGACGTATAGGTGAAAGGAGCATTCATATCAGTTATCCCAGTCTCTGGTTACAGCAAACGTTGGTAAAGATCGCGGTAGGCCTGCGCGGCCACTTGCCAACTGAAATCCATCCCCATCGCCTGTCGCTGAACGTAACGCCAGAGAGAAGGCCGCGACCACAATACAAAAGCACGTCGAATCGCCCGCAGCAGCGACCAGGCGTTACTGTCTTCAAAGCTGAATCCGCTGGCGATGCCGTCGGCCAGGTTCTCCAGCGAGCTGTCGTTAACCGTATCGGCCAGGCCGCCCGTGCGCCGCACCAGCGGCAGCGTGCCATATTTGAGACCGTAGAGCTGCGTCAGCCCGCAGGGTTCAAACCGGCTCGGCACCATAATGACGTCCGCGCCGCCGACGATGCGGTGCGAGAAGGCTTCGTGATAGCCGATCTGCACGCCAACGCTACCGGGATGCTCCGCTGCCGCCGCAAGGAAGCCCTGCTGCAGCTCCGCGTCGCCCTGTCCCAGCAGCACCAGCTGGCCGCCCTGCGCCAGCAGGCCTGGCAGCGCCTCCAGCACCAGGTCCAGCCCTTTTTGCCGCGTCAGACGGCTGATCACCGCAAACACCGGCACGCTGTCGTCCACCTTCAGCCCCATGGCGATCTGCAGCTGCCGTTTGTTCTCCGCCTTCGCCTCCAGCGTGTCGCGGTTGTAGCGCGCGCTGAGCAGCAGATCGTGCGCCGGATCCCAGATACCGGGATCGACGCCGTTAAGAATGCCGCTCAGGCGCCCTTCACGCAGCCGCTGCTCCAGCAGCGACTCCATACCGTAGCCAAATTCCGGGCGCGTAATTTCATGCGCATAGGTCGGGCTAACGGCGGTGATATGGTCGGCGTAAAAGAGGCCCGCCTTCAAATAGGAGATCTGTCCGTAGAACTCCAGCCCGTGCATGTCGAAAAAGGATCGCGGCAGCTCAATTTCGTCCAGATGGCGCGCGTTGAACAGCCCCTGATAGGCCAGGTTGTGGACGGTAAACACCGATTTCGCCGGACGTCCACGCGCCTCCAGATAGGCGCAGGTCAGGCCCGCATGCCAGTCGTGCGCATGCACGATATCGGGCCGCCAGTAGGTGTCGAGCCCGCTGGCGATTTCGCATCCCATCCAGCCCAGCAGCGCGAAGCGCAGATAGTTATCCACATAGGCAAACTGCGACGTATCGTGATACGGGCTGCCGGGCCGGTCATAAAGCTCCGGCACGTCGATCAGATAGATGCCGACGCCGTTGAAATGACCAAACAGCAGCCGTGTCGGACCGGCAAAAGTCTGCAGCTCGGCCACCACCTCCGTTTCAGGGATCCCTTTGCGCAAATCGGGAAAAGCGGGCAACAGCACCCGCGTATCCGTTCCATCCGCAATCTGCGCCTGTGGCAATGCCCCAACAACATCAGCCAACCCGCCGGTTTTTAGCAGCGGAAAAAGTTCTGAACAGACATGTAAAACCTGCATCCTCGGCCTCTTAATAAGTGATCGGGCGCGATCCTCGCGTCGATTATATGGTGCTTGTTATCGTTGTCGGCTACGCGCTGGCCAGCCTGGCAAGCATGGCGCGTGTGACCAGAACGATCCCCTCTTCTGAACGGTAAAACCGACGACTATCCTCGTCAGGATTCTCTCCTATCACCATACCTTCCGGCAGTACGCAGGCGCGGTCGATCACGCAGCGACGCAGACGGCAGGAGCGTCCTACCACCACGTCCGGCAGCAGTACGGCGGAATCGATATTGCAAAACGAGTTAACGCGCACGCGCGGGAACAAGACGGAATTCACCACGACCGAGCCGGAGATGATGGTGCCGCCAGAGATCAGCGAATTCATCGTCATGCCGTGGCTGCCCGAGCGATCCTGCACGAACTTAGCGGGCGGCAACGGCTCCATATGCGTGCGGATCGGCCAGGTAATGTCGTACATATCCAGTTCCGGCGTCACAGATGCGAGATCGAGATTAGCGCGCCAGTAGGCTTCCAGCGTCCCGACATCGCGCCAGTAAGGCGGCGAATTTTCATCCTGCTGTACACAGGAGAGCGTAAACGAATGGGCGTACCCTTCGCCGCTCGCCACCACTTTCGGCAGAATATCTTTACCAAAGTCGTGGTTGGACTCCGGCTCCTGGAGATCTTCCTCCAGCAGCTGATAGAGATAATCGGCGTTAAACACGTAGATCCCCATGCTGGCCAGCGCCTGCGTATCGTCGCCGGGCATGGCGGGCGGCTGCGGCGGTTTCTCTACAAAGTCGATCACTTTATTGTGTTCATCCACCGCCATTACGCCAAAGGCGGTCGCTTCGTGCAGCGGCACGGGCAGACAGGCGATGGTGCACTTCGCGTTGGCGTCGACGTGGTCGAGCAGCATGCGCGAATAGTCCATTTTATAAATATGATCCCCGGCCAGAATCACGATGTACTGCGCCTGATAGCGGCGAATAATGTCGAGGTTCTGGGTCACGGCGTCAGCGGTGCCGCGATACCAGTGTTCAGTCTGCGTTCGCTGCTGCGCCGGCAGCAAATCCACAAATTCATTCATCTCTTCGTTGAAGATAGACCAGCCGCGCTGAACGTGCTGCGTTAGCGTATGCGACTGGTACTGCGTTATCACGCCGATGCGGCGGATGCCCGAGTTAATGCAGTTCGAAAGAGCAAAGTCGATGATGCGAAACTTGCCGCCAAAGTGCACCGCGGGCTTGGCGCGTTTGGCGGTCAGGTCTTTCAGGCGCGTGCCTCTTCCCCCGGCGAGGATCAGCGCAACCGTCTGTGTAGGGAGCTGGCGGGCCAGCATCAGGTGATCGGTTCTGTCTAACTTAACCATGTCTGACTCCTTATGATTGCTTTTGGAACACGCACACACCGTGTGCGGGACCATGCCAGACAGTCGACAAAATGGGGTTGTCATCCCCGGCGAAAGGAGGAACGGCACGCCATTCTCCGTCTGGTAAGGCGATGTCACTCACCGAATCCGTGGCGTTTATTGTTATTAACCAGCGGCCGGAGAGCAGGATCTGCATTCTGTGCGCCTTCTGCTCCCACTCCTCTCGCTGCAGTGGTTTGCCGCTGGCATTGAACCACTGCACATTGCCGTCGCCCTCTTGCCACCAGCGATCGGCGGTTAACGCCGGGATCTGCTGACGCAAACGGATCAGGGCGGCGGTAAATTCTACCAGACTGCTCTCTTCTTCCTGCCAGTCGAGCCAGGTCAGGAGGTTATCCTGACAGTAGGCGTTGTTGTTGCCGTGCTGGCTGTGGCCGCGCTCGTCGCCGGCGAGCAGCATCGGCGTGCCCTGCGCCAGCAGCAGCGACGTCAGCAGCGCATGCGTGCTCAGGCGGCGGCGCTCGATCACGTCGAAGCTGGCGCGCAGCCCTTCCACGCCGTGGTTATGGCTGAAATTGCCGTTGCTGCCGTCGCGGTTATCCTCGCCGTTGGCCTGGTTATGCTTGTGGTTAAAGCTCACCACATCGCGCAGCGTAAAGCCGTCATGCGCGGTTATCAGGTTGACGGCGGCGTGCGGCAGGCGGCCGTCACGCTGAAACAGGTCGCTGGAGGCGGCAAAGCGGCGGGCGAACGCGCCGTTGCTGACGTCGCGATGCAGCCAGAAGCGCCGCATATCGTCGCGGAAATGGTCGTTCCATTCGGCGAACAGCGGTGGAAAATTGCCGACCTGATAGCCACCCGGCCCGATATCCCAGGGTTCAGCGATCAGCTTGACCTGAGAGAGCAGCGGGCAGGCTTTGATCGCCTCAAACAGCGGCGCGTGCGCCGAAAAATCGGGGGTGCGCCCCAGCACCGGTGCCAGATCGAAGCGAAAGCCGTCAACATGGCAGACGCGCACCCAGTAGCGCAGCGCCTCCAGCGCCCAGTTCATCACCTCGGGGTCGCTGAGGTTGAGGGTATTGCCGCATCCGGTCCAGTTTTGATACTCGCCCTGCGGCCCCAGCCAGTAGTAGCTGGCGTTATCGACGCCGCGCTGCGACAGCGTCGGGCCGATCTCCTCCAGTTCAGCGGTGTGGTTGAACACCACGTCCAGCAGCACCTCAATCCCTGCCGCATGCAGATTCTTTACCGCCTGCTGAAACTCCTCCAGCGGCGACGCGCTCTGCTGCGAGGCGTAGCGCGGATTGACGGCCCACAGCGCAAAGGGGTTATAGCCCCAGTAGTTGCTTAGCCCGAGACGCTGCAGGCGCGGCTCGCTGGCGAAATGGGCCACCGGCAGCAGCTCCAGCGCGGTTACGCCGAGATGGCGCAGGTAATTCACCATAACAGGATGGCCAAGCGCAGCGTAAGTCCCGCGCAGCGATTCCGGAATTTCCGGATGTCGCTGCGTCAGGCCGCGGACGTGCGCCTCGTAAATCACCGTATTGCCCCAGGGGGTGCGCGGGGCGACATCCCCTTCCCAGTCGAAGTCCTCCGCCACCACCAGCGACTTAGGGGCCACAGCGGCGCTGTCCTGCTCGTCAGGCTGCTCGATACCGCCGTAGAGACGCGGGTCGTCCGCTACCTCGCCCTCAACTGCGCGGGCGCAGGGATCGACCAGCAGCTTGGCGGGATTAAAGCGGTGTCCGCACTCCGGCGCCCAGGGGCCGTGAACGCGAAAGCCGTAGCGCTGGCCCGGTTTAAGCGCGGCCGCGTAGCCGTGCCAGATATCGCCGGTTCGCGCAGGCAGATCGAAGCGCCGCTCTTTGCCATCATCAAACAGGCAAAGCTCGACGCGCGCGGCATGCCGGGAGAAGAGCGTAAAGTTAACGCCCTTACCGTCGTAACTGGCGCCTGGCGGCTCAGCACGTCCCGGAAGCAGCGTCATTCCGCCTCCTTCACCAGCCAGATTGTCGCGAGCGGCGGCAGCGTCAGCGACAGCGACTGCGGCCGGTTGTGGCTGGCGATCTCATCGGTATGCACCACCGGATTGCGCGTATCGCTGCCGTGATAGCTGTGCTGATCGGTGTTGATCACTTCGCGCCAGCTCCCCGCCTGATTAACGCCGAAGCGATAGTTATGGCGCGGCACCGGCGTAAAGTTACTGGCAACAATGATTTCGTTGCCGTCGCGGTCGCGGCGCACAAAGACGAAGACGGAGTTTTCGCGATCGTCCACCACCAGCCACTCAAAGCCAGCCGGGTCGAAATCGAGCTGGTACATCGGCGCGAAGTGGCGATAGGTATGGTTAAGGTCGCGCACCAGTCGCTGCACGCCATGGTGCCAGTTATTCGCCCCCTCCAGCAGATGCCAGTCCAGGCTGACGTCGTGGTTCCACTCTTTGCCTTGGGCAAACTCGCCGCCCATAAACATCAGTTTCTTGCCGGGGAAGGCCCACATCCAGCCGTAATAGGCGCGCAGGTTAGCGAACTTCTGCCAGGGATCGCCCGGCATACGGTCCAGCAGCGACTTCTTGCCGTGTACCACTTCGTCGTGCGAGAGCGGCAGCACGAAGTTTTCGGTGTAGTTGTACATGATGCCGAAGCTCATCAGGTCGTGATGATGACTGCGGTAGACCGGATCGAGCTTCATATAGTCGAGAGTGTCGTGCATCCAGCCCAGGTTCCACTTGTACCAGAAGCCGAGGCCGCCCGATTCCGGCGGACGCGATACGCCGTTGAAGTCGGTGGACTCTTCGGCGATGGTAACGGTGCCCGGCGCGGCGCGTCCCAGCGTGCGGTTGGTGTAGCGCAGGAAGGCGATAGCTTCGAGATTCTCCCGCCCGCCGTAGTGGTTCGGCACCCATTCGCCTTCAGCGCGGCTGTAGTCGCGGTAGATCATTGAGGCCACCGCATCGACGCGCAATCCGTCGATGCCGTAACGCTCCAGCCAGTAGAGCGCGTTGCCCGCCAGATAGTTACTTACCTCGCGGCGGCCAAAATTGTAGATCAGGGTGTTCCAGTCCTGATGATAGCCTTCGCGCGGATCGCTGTGCTCATACAGCTCGGTGCCGTCGAACTTCGCCAGACCGAAATCGTCGCTGGGGAAGTGGCCCGGCACCCAGTCGAGCAGCACGTTGAGGCCCGCCTCGTGCGCAGCGTTGATGAAATAGAGGAACTCATCGCGCGTACCGAAGCGGCGCGTCGGCGCATACATGCCGAGCGGCTGATAGCCCCAGCTGCCATCAAAGGGATGCTCATTGATCGGCATCAGCTCGATATGGGTAAAGCCCATCTCTTTGACATAGGGCACCAGCTGCTCCGCCAGCTCTTTGTAGCTGAGCCAGAAGTTGTTGTCGGTATGGCGACGCCATGAGCCAAGGTGAACTTCATAGATGGAAATCGGCGCGTCAAATTCGTTGCGTGCCTTGCGCTCTTCGGCCATTTCGACCTTTGGCGGCAGGCCGCAGATGGTCGACGCGGTTTGCGGACGCATCTGCGCCTCGAAAGCGTAAGGATCCGCCTTGATACGCAGCTGGCCGCTGTTATCGACGATTTCGAATTTATAGAGCTGGCCGTTATACGCGCCGGGCACAAACAGCTCCCAGATGCCCATTTCGCGGCGGAAGCGCATCGGATGGCGACGGCCGTCCCAGAAGTTGAAATCGCCCACCACCGAAACGCGCTGCGCGTTGGGCGCCCAGACGCTGAAGCGCGTGCCGTGCACGTCGTCAATCACCGCACCGTGCGCGCCCAGGGTTTCGTAGGGGCGCAGATGGGTGCCTTCCGCCAGCAGCCAGGCGTCCATCTCCTGCAGCAGCGGCCCGAAGCGATAGGCGTCGTCGATCAGGTTCTGCTGACCGTGCCAGTTCACCGCCAGCTGGTAGCGAAACATATTCTTGCGGCGCGGCACCACCGCGCTGAAAAAGCCGCGCGAGTCGAGGCATTTCAGCTGGGCGACTTTGCGCCCGGTATTGGTTTCAATTACCCATACTTCCGAAGCGTCGGGCAGCAGCGCCCTGACTTCCAGCCCGTTGGCTGTCTGGTGCATCCCCAGCAACGCGAAGGGATCGGAATAGTTACCCGCAAACAGGGCATTGATCGCCAGGCGATCGGGAAGCTCTGACATGACTTTCTTCCTGTGATTATGTGGCAGGCGAAATGAGCGCGGCCTAAGCCATGCATCAGGTGCGCTGCTCTTCATTGAGCCATGCGTACAACGGCAGAGAAAGGAAACCACTCCGTGGGAAAAGAACTTTGCCGTGTACAACAACTATTCAGTGCGAAATGCAAAACAGTCAACAACCGGCACATCATGGTTAAATCATAGCTTGGGCTTGCAAGTTGCCAGGGCAGAAAACAAAAAATTGTTAGCGGGGACGTAAAAAAGGGAAGCCGATCACTTACAGACGGTAAGTTGTTTGACTTATTTCAGAATAATCAGGCAAAAAGCCGGGAGACTCCCGGCTTCGCTTAGTTTTTTCTGTTAGTCGACCAGCAGTCGCAGCATGCGGCGCAGCGGCTCGGCGGCGCCCCACAGCAGCTGATCGCCGACGGTAAAGGCGGAGAGATATTCCGGCCCCATATTGAGCTTGCGCAGACGGCCGACCGGCGTGGTCAGCGTGCCGGTGACCGCTGCGGGCGTCAGCTCACGCATGGTCAGCTCGCGGTCGTTGGGCACCACTTTCACCCATTCGTTGTGCGATGCCAGCAGCTGTTCAATTTCTGCCAGCGGCACATCTTTTTTCAGCTTCAGGGTAAACGCCTGGCTGTGGCAGCGCAGCGCGCCGACGCGCACGCACAGGCCATCAACCGGAATGGTTTTCTGGGTGCCGAGGATCTTGTTGGTTTCCGCCTGGCCTTTCCACTCTTCGCGGCTCTGGCCGTTGTCGAGCTGCTTGTCAATCCAGGGGATCAGGCTGCCGGCCAGCGGCACGCCGAAGTTATCGGTCGGCAGCGTGCCGGAGCGGGTCAGTTCGGTGACGCTGCGCTCGATGTCGAGAATGGCCGATGCCGGATCCTGCAGCGAGGTGGCGACGTGGTTATGCAGCATGCCCATCTGGGTCAGCAGTTCACGCATATGGCGCGCCCCGCCGCCGGATGCCGCCTGGTAGGTGGCAACCGAGGCCCACTCCACCAGATCCTGAGCAAACAGGCCGCCCAGCGACATCAGCATCAGGCTAACGGTGCAGTTGCCGCCGACAAAGGTATTAATGCCCTTATCAAGGCCCTGACGAATCACCTGATGGTTCACCGGGTCGAGAATAATGATGGCGTCATCTTTCATGCGCAGCGTTGAGGCCGCGTCAATCCAGTAGCCCTGCCAGCCGCTTGCGCGCAGCTTCGGATAGACTTCACTGGTATAATCGCCGCCCTGACAGGTGATAATAATATCCAGCGCCTTAAGCGCGTCGATATCAAAAGCATCCTGCAGCGCACCGGTGGACTTGCCGCCAAACGTCGGCGCAGCCTGTCCCAGCTGCGAAGTGGAGAAGAAGACCGGATTGATAACGTCAAAATCACGCTCTTCGCTCATGCGCGACATCAGCACGGAGCCGACCATACCGCGCCAACCAATAAAACCTACATTCTTCATTTTCTGTCCGTCTCAGTCAGCGATAACGGCTGACCTGCTTACCGAAGGGAAGAACGGAATGGGTTTTCACTCCGCTCTGCGTCATAAATGGATTTACCTGTGCCCAACAACTCTACAAAATGCAGCTTTTCTGGCAAGTGAATTAATTCGATTGCGCCAATTTTTTCAGCAGCGCAGCTAATAACCTCGCGTCGGGATGTAAGGAATAACCAAAAAAAATGACTGAAATGATTTCTGCGACCATTTTACTGCTTCTTATTATGGATCCGCTGGGCAACCTGCCGATTTTTATGTCGGTGTTAAAACATCTGGAGCCAAAGCGTCGGCGCGTGGTACTGATCCGCGAGCTGCTGATTGCGCTGGTGCTGATGCTGCTGTTTCTCTTCGCGGGGGAGCGCATTCTGACTTTCCTAAACCTGCGCACCGAAACGGTGTCGATTTCCGGCGGCGTGATCCTGTTTCTTATCGCCATCCGCATGATTTTCCCGTCCGAGGAGAGCAGTACCAGCGGCTTACCGGCTGGCGAAGAGCCCTTCCTGGTGCCGCTGGCGATCCCGCTGGTCGCCGGCCCGTCGCTGCTGGCGACGCTGATGCTGCTGTCGCATCAGTATCCTAACCAGATGGGGCACCTGGTCGGGGCGCTGCTGCTCGCCTGGGGCGCCACGGTGACCATCCTGCTGCTTTCAGGGCTATTTTTACGGCTGCTGGGCGATAAAGGGGTCAACGCGCTGGAGCGTCTGATGGGGCTGATTTTGATTATGCTGGCGACGCAAATGTTCCTCGACGGCATTCGCGTCTACCTGAAATTATGATGTAGCGCAAAGTTAGGTCTGATTAATCGCTTTGTTTTTAAAGGCTTTTTGTCTTGATTGTGGTTCCTGCGTATTATCGCGCGGCGATAAAAGACTACACATCAGGACCTGACAATGAAAAATAACCAACCCGCTCAACCTTCTCGCCGCGCCGTTCTGAAAAAGACGCTGGCGGTCTCCGCTCTGTCGGTCACCGGCGTCGGCGCGCTGGCGCTGCCCACCATCGCTTTCGCGGCCTCTCTCAGCAAAGAAGCGCGCGATGCGATGACGCCAGATGCGGTTATTGAGCACTTTAAGCAGGGCAACCTGCGCTTTCGTGAAAACCGTCCGGCAAAGCATGACTACCTGGCGCAGAAGCGCAACAGCCTGACCGGTCAGTATCCGGCGGCGGTGATCCTGAGCTGCATCGACTCGCGCGCGCCGGCGGAGATTGTGCTGGACGCCGGGATCGGGGAAACCTTTAACGCGCGCGTCGCGGGCAACATCAGCAACCGCGACATACTGGGCAGCATGGAGTTCGCCTGCGCCATTTCCGGTGCGAAAGTGGTGCTGGTGATGGGACACACGCGCTGCGGCGCGGTGCGCGGCGCCATCGATAACGCCGAGCTGGGCAATCTGACCGGCCTGCTGGATGAGATTAAGCCAGCCATCGAGAAAACCGTCTACGCCGGCGAGCGTAGCGGCAGCAACTATGCGTTCGTCGATGCGGTGGCGCGGAAAAATGTCGAGCTGACCATTGAAAACATCCGCAACAACAGCCCGGTGCTGAAGCAGCTGGAAGAGCAGAAGAAAATCAAGATTGTCGGCAGCATGTACCACCTCTCCGGCGGCAGGGTTGAATTTTTCGAGGGATAACGAGCAAGCCGCCGCGCGCTGAGGCGCGGCGGTTCAGGCGTTACGACAGCAGCTGAAAGGCGATCATGCCGACAATGGCGCCGACGGTGCCGAGGATAGTTTCCATCAGCGTCCAGGTCTTCAGGGTTTCCCCTTCGGTGGCGCCGGTAAAGCGGCCAAACAGCCAGAAGCCCGCATCGTTAACGTGGCTGATAATAATAGAGCCACCGCCGATACAGACAGAAAGCGCCGCCAGCTGCGCGCCGCTGTAGTGCAGCGGTTCAATTACCGGCATGACCAGCCCGACCGTGGTGAGGCAGGCGACCGTAGCGGATCCCTGAATCACGCGCACCGCGCCGGAAAGGATAAAGCAGGCGAGCGCAACAGGCAGCCCCGCGCCGGTCAGCGCATGGCCGAGTACCGGGCCGACGCCGGAATCCACCAGCACCTGCTTAAACACCCCGCCCGCGCCAATCACCAGCAGAATAATGCCCGCGGGCTGCAGCGCACTGCCGCAAACCTGCATCACCTTCTCTTTATCCATACCCTGACGGTAAGCCAGGCCATAAATCGCCACCAGACAGGCGATCAGGATCGCCGTAAAGGGATGGCCGATAAACTCCAGCCACTCATAGAGAGAAGAGCCCTGCTCGGTAAAACGCGCGCCGATGGTCTTTAGCCCCACCAGCATCAGCGGAAACAGGATCAGCGTCAGGCTGAAGCTGAACGACGGCAGCTTCGCCGGGTCGATGTCCGGCTGATGATCTTCCGGCGGCGCGCTAAAGGTCACGCGGCGCGCAATCAGCGAGCCGAACAGCGGACCGGCGATCAGCATGCCGGGAATAGCGGCGCACAGGCCAAGCAGGATCATCCAGCCGAAGTCGGCGTGCATCTGCGAGGCGAGCAGCATCGGCGCCGGGCCGGGCAGCAGGAAGGCGGCTGAGGCCGCCACGCCAGCAAACAGCGGGATCACCAGCTTCACCAGGTTATCCTGGGTGCGGCGCGCCACGGCAAACGCGATGCTGATCAGCAGCACCACCGCTACCTCAAAGAAGAGCGGCAGCGCGCAGATCAGGCCGGCGATGCCCATGGCGTAGTGCGCGCGGCTTTCGCCGAAGGTTTTCAGCATGCGGATCGCAATCTGATCCACCGCGCCTGTCTCATGCAGAATTTTGCCGAACATCGCGCCCAGCGCGACGACGATAGCGAGGAACCCCAGGGTGCCGCCCATGCCTTTCTGCATGGTATCGGCAATCTTGTCCAGCGGCATGCCGGAGAAGAGACCAGCACCAATTGAGACCAGCATCAGGGCAACAAAGGCGTGCATACGCGCTTTCATCACCAAAAAAAGCAGCAGCAGGACGGAGCCTGCTGCGGTTAACACCAGCGTTGCGGTACTCATGACTAACCCTTGTTGATGGCTTTCCCGATAGCCGCAACCGTAGCCGCAACAACGTCGTCAACTGAATGATTGATATCGACCGTCAGCACGTCCGGCTCGTCTGCGCCCGGCTCTTCCAGCGTCGCGAACTGCGTCACCAGCATCTGCGGTTTAAAGAAGTGGCCCTTACGCGCCTTCAGGCGTGACTCGATAGTGTCGAAATCGCCCTTGAGGTAGATAAAGCGCAGGTTGTCGTTGCCCTGGCGCAGAATGTCGCGGTAACGCTTTTTCAGCGCTGAGCAGACGATAATGGAGATCGCCTGGGTACGCTGCATGGCGAACGCGGCGTCGTTAAGCGCCTGCAGCCACGGCTGACGATCGTTATCGTCCAGCGGATGGCCTTCCGCCATTTTCATGATATTGGTGCGCGGATGGAGAAAATCACCGTCGAGAAAGGCGGTGTTGAGCTGATGAGAAACCTGGTTGGCGACAACGGACTTACCGCTGCCTGAGACGCCCATCAAAATAAACACATGATGCGACGAAGATTGAGTAGTCATTTTTCTGCTCCGGCAGGTCAGTTTGCCAATGTTACCGATAACAATGCTGGCTGCCATTGTGTGAAGCCCGTTACAGGCTGGCAACCCTGTTTAACCGGAAAAGCACGAAAGTGTGAACTGACTCATAAAAACGTCACATTCAGATGCTGCCGCCTTCGCTGATGTCAAAACCGATATCCAGCGGCGCGGAAACGCTGACGTCGCCGCCGATTCGCGCCAGCAGCATGGCGGCCGCTTCACGTCCCATGCGTTCTCGCGGCGTCAGGACGGTCGCCAGTTTTGGCGTTACCACCTGACTAATATCATGGCCGTGAAATCCGGCAATCGCCATTTGCGACGGCACTTTCAGCCCCTGACGCTGACATTCGAACATTGCGCCGACCGCCAGGTCGTCGTTGGTGCAGAACAGGCTGTCGGTTTGCGGATAGCGGCGCTGCGCCTCGCACAGCAGCATGCCGCCGGCGCTAAAAGAGGAGGCCTCTTCCATCATCACGCTGTGCGGCTCCAGCCCCGCTTCGCGCATCGCTTTCTCGTAGCCCTGCTGTTTCTGCAGGGTGCGCTCATCGAGGCGCGCGCCCAGGTAAACCGTATGGCGATGCCCTTTGCGCAGAATGGCGTGGGTCATCTGCCGCGCCGCCTCGACGTTATCGAACCCCACCGCCATATCGAGGCAGGGGGAGACGCTGTCCATCATCTCAATTACCGGGATCCCCGCCACTTCCAGCATGCGCAGCGTGGCGGGCGTATGGGTGCGCTCGGTCAGAATCACGCCGTCGATATTCCAGCCCAGCAGCGAACGCAGCTGCAGCTCCTCTTTTTGCGGGATATAGCCGAAGTGGGCCACCAGCGTCTGATAGCCCGCCTCATCGGTTACCGCTTCGATGCCGCGCAGAACGTCGGCGAATACCTGGTTAGTCAGCGAGGGGAGCAGCACGCCGATGGCGCGGCTGGTGGCGTTGGAGAGCATATCCGGCGCGCGGTTGGGTATGTAGCCCAGCTCATCAAGCGCGACGGCAATCTTGTCGCGCAGCGGCGCGGAAACCTGCTCAGGGTTGCGCAGGTAGCGGCTGACGGTCATTTTCGTTACGCCGACACGATCGGCAACGTCCTGTAATACCGGTCTTTTTTTCTTCATCGTAAGCGCCCAGGGTCACAATTACGACGAGTCTACCACTATTCAGCAGGAGAATTGTAAACCGGGCGCGACAGTGCGCGCCCCGTCACCGCTTAGACCGGCGGCAGATCGAACAACAGCACTTCGGCGTCGCTGCTCGCTTCAATCGTCAGGCTCGCCTCATCCCAGACCGCGAAAGCGTCGCTGGCGCGCGCGGTTTCACCGTTAACGCGGATCTCCCCTTTGACCACCTGAATCCAGACGCGGCGGCCCGTTTCAAGGGCGACCTCATCTTTTTCACCCGCGCTAAATACCCAGCGCGACAGCGTCATATCCTGATAGACCTTGAGCGAGCCTTCCCGCGCGTCCGGCGTCAGCACCAGCTGGCGGCCTTTTACATCCGGGAAGCGGCGCTGGGCGTAACGCGGTTCGATGCCGGTACGCTCTGGAATAATCCAGATCTGATAAAGGTGCAGCGGGTCGCTGCTGCTGGCGTTGTACTCTGAGTGACGCACGCCAGTGCCCGCGCTCATGATCTGAAATTCGCCCGCCGGGATCTGCTCTTTGTTTCCCATGCTGTCCTGATGCTCTACGGTGCCGGAGAGCACATAGGTCAGGATCTCCATATCTTTATGCGGATGGGTGCCGAAGCCCTGTCCGGCGGCGACGATATCTTCGTTAATCACGCGCAGCGCTGAAAAGCCCATAAAGTTGGGGTCGTGATAGCCAGCGAAAGAGAAAGTGTGCCAGCTTTCCAGCCAGCCGTGAGTCGCGTGGCCGCGTTCTTCTGCTTTGCGTAAGTAAATCATGTTCGGTTCTCCTCAATGTTTTAAACCAGTCTGAACCGGAGGCGACCCTATTGATAGCTGAAAAACTTCACGCCTCTGTTCAAAAAAGGTGAACAAGCGCAAGCAGGAAGGTGAGCGGAGCTGAATGATGCGGCGGGCAAAAAAAAGCCAGCGTTAAGCTGGCTAAATAATACTGGAAGCAATGTGAGCAATGTCGTGCTTTCCGGTTTGCCTGAGGACGCCCCGAGAACGCATCGCAATAATAATCATTATCATTCGCGTCTGTAAAGCCTTTTCCGATCTTTTCGGTTGATTATTAATAAGATTTCCTTGATGTTTTAAAGGGTTTTCCCGCCAACGCAAGGAGAAGGATAATGAGCGAGATTGTGGTGCGACACGTTACGCCTGAAGATGCCGCCGCCTTAATGCATATCTACAGCCAGCCGGACACCATGGCGAATACGCTACATCTACCGCTACCTTCGCTGCAAAAATGGCAGCAGCGGCTAAGCAACCTCTCTCCCACGGGACATTCGCTGGTGGCCTGCATCGAAGAGAAGGTGGTCGGGCAGCTGACGCTGGAGGTGATCGCGACGGCGCGCCGCCGTCACTGCGCCACCCTGGGCATGGGCGTGGATTACGCATATCGCAATCGCGGCGTCGGCAAGGCGCTGCTCGGCGCGGCGGTCGATCTGTGCGATAACTGGCTGCAGGTTACGCGCATGGAGCTAACGGTATTCACCGACAATCCCGCCGCTATCGCGCTCTATCGCCATTTTGGCTTTGAGATCGAAGGCACGGGGAGAGGCTTCGCCATGCGGCAAGGCGAGATGGTCGACGCGCACTATATGGCGCGTCTGAAGTAACACAGGGGCCAGACTGGCCCCTGTACTGTTCGTTAGTACCCCGCGCTTAAATCCCCTGGGGTACGCGGGTCCGAAGCACCGTAGAGCGTGCCGTCCGGCCCAATCATAATGCTCTGCGTACTGCCCATCGCCGGCAGCACCTTCACATGCTGCCCTTTATTCTCCAGCAAACGCAGCGTATCCGGGCTGAACCCCTTCTCAACGCGCAGCTGATCCGGCAGCCACTGATGGTGGAAGCGCGGCGCATTGGTCGCTTCCGCGACGTTCATTCCGAAATCGATGCTGTTTACCACCATTTGCAGCACGGTCGTAATAATACGGCTGCCGCCCGGACTGCCGGTCACCAGCCAGGTTTTGCCCCCTTTCGCCACAATCGTTGGCGACATCGACGAGAGCGGGCGCTTGGCGGGCTGCACCGCATTGGCCTCGCCGCCTACCAGGCCGTAGACGTTTGGCGTGCCCGGCTTGGCCGAGAAGTCATCCATCTCATTGTTCAGCAGGATACCGCTGTTGCCCGCCACGATGCCGCTGCCGAAATTGGTGTTGAGGGTATAGGTCACTGCGACCGCCGTGCCCTGCTTGTCCACCACCGAGAAGTGCGTGGTCTGGTTGCTCTCATAGGGCTCCAGCTTGCCAGGTTTAATCTCGCTAGACGGGCGCGCTTTCTCGATATTGATCTGCTGCGCAATCGACTTCGCATAGGCTTTGCTGGTCAGCGCCTGCCACGGCACCTTCACAAAATCGGGATCGCCGAGGTACTCGGAGCGGTCGGCGTAGGCATACTTCTCCGCTTCGGCAATGACCTGCATCGCGTCGGCGCTGCCAAAGCCCATCTTCGCCAGATCGAAGTTTTCCAGGATATTCAGGATCTGCACGATATGAATGCCGCCCGATGAGGGGGGCGGCATCGAGAAGACCTCGTAGCCGCGATAGGTGCCGCTGACCGGCTTACGCTCGACGGCACGGTAGGCCGCCAGATCCGCTTTGCCGATCAAACCGCCGTGCTGCGCCATCTCGCTGGCGATCTCATCGGCGATTGCGCCCTTATAGAAGGCGTCCGGGCCCTGCTGCGCAATCAGCTGCAGGCTATGGGCGAGATTTTTCTGCACCAGACGATCGCCCTTCTGCCACGGCGTGCCGTCAGGCTTAAAGAAAATCGCCTTGCTGTTGGGGTGAGAGAGCAGTACCTCCTTGCCGTAGGTTTTCAGATCGTCCGCCAGCGCGTCGTTAACGACGTAGCCTTCGCGCGCCAGTTTGATCGCCGGTGCCAGCAGCGTGCTGAGCGGCAGCGTGCCATATTTTTGCGCGGCCAGCGCAAAGCCCGCCACGCTGCCCGGCGTGCCGGAGGCGAGATGCGAGGTCAGCGAAAGCTTGCTGTCGGCGTTGCCCTGTTTGTCGAGGAACATATCGCGCGAGGCGCGGCCCGGCGCCATTTCGCGGAAGTCGATAGCGGTAGCGCGGCCGGATGCGGTGCGCAGCAGCATAAAGCCGCCGCCGCCGAGATTACCCGCCTGCGGATGCGTCACCGCCAGCGCGAAGCCGACGGCGACAGCGGCGTCAACCGCGTTACCGCCCTGGCGCAAAATATCCACGCCAACCTGCGTTGCCAGCGCATCAACCGAGGCGACCATGCCGTTCTGCGCCCTGACCGGATGAAAGGTATCATCCTCAACGCCATAAGAGACGGGCGACGCGCTGGCGGGCGCGGCCGCATCAGCGGCGCTGACCACCGTTAAACTCATCATCACAGCCCAGCCAAGCTGGCGTATATTTCCTCGCATCATCATCCCTCTACCCTTTTCAGTTGTTTACATTTGTTATCACGCAGGCAAGTGTTTACAAATACAGCAAAAAAATAACATCTAAGTCAAATTCAGTACGTTCCTGGGGGAGAAGTTTGTGAGATTGCTAAACTTATAGCTGCGGCCACGGCGCATCACACGCCGATGCGGCCGCCTTGACGGAGGAAGTCACATGAAAAAATGGTTAATCGTCTTTGCCGCGCTGCTGCCGCTCAGCAGCATGGCCAATATGCTGAACAACACAAATCAGCCTAATCAGCCGGGCTATAACCCAAGCCAGCAGCGTATGCAGACGCAGATGCAAATCCGGCAGCAGCAGCAGCAGAGCAAACTGCAGCAGGATCAGCAGCAGCAGACGCAGCAGATACAGCGCAAACTGCAGGAGCAGCGCAGCAGCGCCCAGCAGCGCGTAATCAACACGCAGCCGGGGCAGCAGCAGAACGCTAACTAACGGAAGTCGGGGCCGATGATGTCGATGCGATCGGTGCAGATGGCGTCAACGCCCCATTTCAGCAGGGTACGTGCCCGATCCGCATCGTTCACGGTGTAGACCAGAATATGCAGACCGGCGGCCTTCAGCACCGCGACGCGTCCGGCATCGAGCAGCTTATGGTTAAGGTGAATCGAGACGCAGTCCAGCGCGGCGGTTTTTGCCTGCCAGGCCTCATCCCATTCATCCAGCAGCAATCCACGCGGCAGATCCGGCTGCGCCTGTCTCGCCGCCTCCAGCGCCTCATAAGAGAACGACGACAGCAGCGGCGCGGTCATGCCTTGCCACAGCGTTTTCGCCGTATCGGCGATAGCGCGGCCGGTTTCCGCTTCGCTGCCGGTGGTGGGTTTGATTTCGATATTGGCCATCATGCGGTGCTGGCGACAGCGCGCCGCCACGTCAGAGAGCAGCGCCAGCGGCTCGCCGTCAAAAGCTTTACTGAACCAGCTGCCCGCATCGAGCTGCGCCAGCTTGCTCCACGGCTGTTCGCCCGCCACGCCCCAGCCGTTGCTGGTGCGATCCAGCGTGTCGTCGTGCAGCAGGAAAATCTGCCTGTCCTGCGACAGCTTGGCGTCGAATTCGATCATGGTATGCCCCCACTCCGCGCCGACGTCAATCGCCGCCAGGGTATTTTCCGGGGCCAGTTTGCCGCCGCCGCGATGGGCGACGATATGAGGATAGGGCCAGCTGTGTGTGCTCATTCCAGACGCTTTCCGGTAATTGAATCGAAATAGTGTAACGCATCCGATGAGAGATGCAGCCATAGCGTGCTGCCCGCCTGCGGGCGGTCGCTGTGCGGCAGACGCACCACCAGCGGCGTTTCGCCGATGCGCCCGTGTGCCAGGTTATCCGCGCCGAGCAGCTCCAGCGTCTCTACGCGCAGCGGAATGCCCTCGCGCTCGCGCGGACTGACCTGCACATGTTCAGGACGGATGCCGAGCGTGACGGCGCGATTCGCCCACTTCGCCTTGATATCGCCGAGCGGCAGAGAGTAAGAGTTGTCGATAGTAAAACGCGTGCCGTCGCTGCCGATATGGCCTTCAATCAGGTTCATCGCCGGCGCGCCAATAAACGAGGCGACGAAGCGGCTGGCGGGACGCTCGTAGATCTCTACCGGCGTGCCGATCTGCTCGACAAATCCCTTGTTCAATACCATGACGCGCTGCGCCAGCGTCATCGCCTCTACCTGATCGTGCGTCACGTAGAGGCTGGTGGTTTGCAGGCGACGGTGCAGCTGCTGCAGCTCCAGCCGCATCTGTACGCGCAGCCGCGCGTCCAGGTTGGAGAGCGGCTCGTCAAACAGAAACACCGCTGGCTCACGCACGATGGCGCGCCCCATCGCCACGCGCTGGCGCTGGCCGCCGGAAAGCTCGCGCGGACGCCGGGTCAGCAGCTGATCCAGCTCCAGGCTGCGCGCCGCCTCCAGCACGCGCAGGCGGATATGCTCTTTGCTCATGCCGCGGATCTTCAGCCCGTAGGCCATGTTCTCTTCGACCGTCATATGCGGGTAAAGCGCGTAGTTCTGGAACACCATAGCGATGCCGCGATCTTTCGGCTCCAGCTGGGTGACGCGCCTGTTGTCGATATAGATATCGCCGGAGGTCACGCGCTCCAGCCCTGCCACCATGCGCAGCAGCGTCGATTTGCCGCAGCCGGAGGGGCCAACCATCACCATAAATTCGCCGTCGTTAACGGTGACGTTAAGCGGCTGAATAATTTGATTCTTGCCGTCGTAAGACTTGGTTACCGCCTGAAGGGTTACGCCTGCCATGCCTATTTCTCGCTCTCGACCAGGCCACGCACGAACGCGCGCTGCATGACCAGCACCACCACCATCGGTGGGATCAGGGTTAATAACATTGCCGCCATCACTTCGTTCCACTGCGTCGGCGAACCGCTGGTGGAGATCATGCTTTTGATCCCCGCCACCGCGGTGCTGAGCGAGGCGTCGTTGACGATCAGCAGCGGCCAGAGATACTGATTCCAGCCGTAGATAAAGGTGATGACGAACAGCGCCGCCAGGTTGGTTTTCGACAGCGGCAGCACGATATCCCAGAAAAAGCGCAGCGCGCTGGCCCCGTCGATGCGCGCCGCCTCGATCAGCTCATCCGGCAGCGACATAAAGAACTGGCGGAACAGGAAGGTCGCCGTGGCCGACGCCATTAGCGGCAGCGTCAGGCCGCTGTAGCTGTCGAGCATATTGAGATCGGCGATCACCTGCACCGTCGGGAAAATACGCACCTCAACCGGCAGCATCAGCGTAATAAAGATCATCCAGAAAAAGAGCGTGTGCAGCGGAAAGCGAAACCAGACCAGCGCAAAGGCGGAGAGCATCGACACCGTGATTTTGCCGACGGTAATGCTGAACGCCATAAGCAGACTGTTAAGCAGCATCAGGCTAAACGCCGGGCCGCTGCCGTTAACGCCCTGGGTCCAGATGCGCGAGATGTTCTCCCACAGGTGAGTGCCGGGGATCAGCGTCATCGGCACCTGATAGACCGCCTCGTTATCCAGGGTAGCGGCGACGAAGGCGACATAGAGGGGAAACAGAATAGTAAGCACGCCCAGCACCAGCAGCGTGTGGCTGAAGATATCCAGCCCGCGACGGTTTTCAATCATTGGTACTGCACCTTACGCTCAACGAAGCGGAACTGAATAACGGTCAGGCCGATCACCAGCAGCATCAGCACCACCGACTGCGCCGCCGAAGAAGAGAGATCCAGCCCGGTAAAGCCTTCGCGATAGATCTTGTAGATCAGCGTGGTGGTGGCCTGCACTGGCCCGCCGCCGGTCGCGGCGTCGATAACCGGAAAGGTGTCGAAGAAGGCGTAGATCAGGTTCACCACCAGCAGGAAAAAGCTCACCGGCGTAATCAGCGGCAGCGACAGGTTGAAGAAGCGACGCACCGGGCCTGCGCCGTCGATCGCCGCCGCCTCTACCAGCGATTTCGGGATCGACTGCAGCGCGGCGAAAAAGAAGAGAAAGTTGTAGCTCATCTGCTGCCAGATCGAGGCGACGACAATCAGAAACATCGCCTGCCCGCTGTTCTGCGCATAGTTCCAGCTGTAGCCAATCTGGTTCAGGAAGTGGCTAATCAGGCCGAGGCCGGGATTGAACAGAAACATCCACAGCACCGCTGCGACAACCGGCGCCACCGCATAGGGCAGCAGCAGCAGCGTCTGGTAGAGCTTACGCAGGCGTATGACATAATCCACCAGCGCCGCCAGCAGCAGCGACAGCACCATGCCGCACAGGGTGACCAGCGCGCTGAAGACTATCGTGGTCCAGAAGGCGTCAAGGTAGTAGCTGTCCTGAAACAGGCGCGTGAAATTTTCCAGGCCGACAAAGGTGCTGGAGATGCCGAACGGATCGAGGTTCTGGAGCGAATACCACAGGGCTTCGCCCGCGGGCCAGAGGAAAAAGATGGCGGTAATCAGCAGCTGCGGCAGCACCAGCAGATAGGGCAACAGGCTGGTGCGAAACACCGGGCGAGATGAAGACATAGCGTACTCTGTCTGAGAAAGAGAGAGGGCCGGCACGCACCGGCCCTTTGCACGTCACAGGTTATTTCACCTGCTGTTCAAAGCGGCGCAGCAGTTCGTTGCCGCGCTTCACCGCGTTATCCAGCGCGGCCTGCGGCGACTGCTTGCCGGTCCAGACCCCTTCCAGCTCTTCGTCAACCACGGCGCGAATCTGCTGCATATTGCCAAGACGAATGCCTTTGGTGAACGGCAGCGGATCTTTGTTCAGCATCTGACGCGTTGCGATATCCGCGCCCGGGTTCTTGTCGTAGAAGCCCTGCTGTTTGGTCAGCTCGTAGGCAGCGGTGGTAATGGGCAGGTAGCCAGTTTTCTGATGCCACTCGGCGGCGATTTCCGGCTGTGCGAGGAACTGCATAAATTCCGCAGCACCCTTGTAGGTGTTGGCATCTTTGCCTTTCATCACCCACAGGCTGGCGCCGCCGATAAGGGCGTTCTGCGGCGCGTTGGGCACGCTCTCGTCATACGGCATCATGCCGACGCCGAAGTTGAATTTGGCGTAGTGTTTGATATCGGCCAGTGAACCGGAGGAGGCGGTGGTGATGCCGCAGTCGCCGTTATAGAACTTGGCGGTCGGTTCATCTTTGCGGCCAAAATAGGTGAAGTCGCCCTTCTTGTTCATCTCCTCCAGCATCTGGATATGGCGCACCTGCACCGGACCGTTAAATTCCAGCTGCGCATCGGTGCCGTCAAAGCCGTTGTTTTTGCTGGCGACCGGCAGCGCGTGCCAGGCGCTGAAGTTTTCAATCTGGATCCAGCCCTGCCAGCCGCTGGCGTAGCCGCAGCTCATGCCCGCTTTACGCAGGGCGTCGGCATCTTTTGCCAGCTCCTGCCAGGTTTTCGGCGGCTGATCCGGATTCAGGCCCGCTTTTTTAAAGGCGTCTTTGTTGTAGTAAAGCACCGGCGTGGAGCTGTTGAATGGCTGAGAGATGAGGTGGCCGCTGCTGTCGCTGTAGTAGCCCGCCACGGTCGGCACGAACTGTTTTTCATCAAAGGGAATGCCCGCGTCCCTGAAGACCTGATGCACCGGCACGATCGCCTTCGAAGCCATCATGGTGGCGGTGCCAACTTCGTAAACCTGCAAAATGGCTGGCGCTTTGCCGGTACGCACCGCTGCGATGCCTGCCGCCAGGCTCTGCTCGTAGTTGCCTTTGTAGGTCGGCACGATTTTATAGTCGGGGTGCGCCTGATTGAAGCGCTGCGCCAGAGAGTCGACCTCTTTGCCTAACTCGCCCTCCATCGAGTGCCAGAAAGGAATTTCCGTGGCGGCCAGCGCGTTGCCGCTGATGGCCAGGCCCAGAACCACACTCATCAGTCTGATTTGTGTCTTAAACACGGACATAGAATTTTCCTGTGCAGGTAGGTACGCGCGATATCACGCATTTTTTGTTCGCGAAGTAACATGACACGGGAAAATGACGGATTAATAACAGCAACATGACAGCCGGATGACGGCAAGATGAAGGGGGTTTTAGCAGAAGCGGCGCAGCCAGGCCTTATTCAACGCTGAAGGCCGTCGGTGTCGCAGCCAGATTACGGGCGGCCAGCGCGCAGTCACCGGAGCGTACACATTGTACGTGAGGATGACGAGCACTGCCCAACCGCAATCTGGCAAGCAAGCCAGGCCTTATTCAACGCTGAAGGCCGTCGGCGGCGCAGCCAGTTCGACAACGGCCAGCGCGCAGCATCCGGAGCGTACTAAAGTACGTGAGGAATGCGAGCACTGCCCGCTGCCGAAATGGCAAGCAAGCCAGGCCTAAGCCCCCAAATAAGCGCTGCGGACGGCTTCGTTGGAAAGCAAAGCGTCACCCGTATCTTCCAGCACCACGTGCCCGTTCTCCAGCACATAGCCGCGATCCGCCAGCTTCAGCGCCTGGTTGGCGTTCTGCTCTACCAGGAATATCGTCATTCCCTCTCTGCGCAGCTGCTCAATGGTGTCGAAAATCTGCTGGATAATAATCGGTGCCAGCCCCAGCGACGGCTCATCCAGCAGCAGCAGACGCGGCTGGCTCATCAGCGCGCGGCCAATCGCCAGCATCTGCTGCTCGCCGCCGGACATGGTGCCCGCGCGCTGAATTTTACGCTCCGCCAGCCGCGGGAAAAGCTCATAGACGCGCGCAATGCGCGACTGATACGCCTGGCGGCTGGCGAAAAAGCCGCCCATCGCCAGATTCTCCTCTACGGTCATGCGCGAAAAGACGCGGCGGCCTTCCGGCACGATGGCGATCGCCTCGCGCATGATGCGCGCGGTTTGCCAGTCGGTAATCGCTTTGCCGTCAAAGGTAATGCTGCCCTGGGTGGCGCGCGGCTCGCCGCACAGGGTGCCGAGCAGCGTGGTTTTACCCGCGCCGTTGGCGCCAATCAGCGTAACGATTTCACCCTGGCTGATATGCAGGCTGACGTTGTGCAGCGCCTGGATTTTGCCGTAGTGCGCGCTGACGTTGTTCACGGATAACATCGGGTTTGCCATGTTACGCCTCTCCTAAATAGGCTCGGATCACATCCGGATTGTTACGCACCTCTTCCGGCGTGCCGTTGGCCAGCGGCGTACCCTGGTTTACCACATAGATACGGTCGGAAATGCCCATCACCAGCTTCATATCGTGTTCTATCAGCAAAACGGAAACCTTGTGCTCACCGCGCAGTTCGGCGATCAGCTCATCCAGCTCGCGCGTCTCTTTCGGGTTAAGCCCGGCTGCCGGTTCGTCCAGCATCAGGATCTCCGGGCGCGTCACCATACAGCGGGCGATCTCCAGACGGCGCTGCTGGCCGTAGGCCAGATTGCCCGCCTGGCGGTTGGCAAGGTCGAGCAGCCCGATGCGCTCCAGCCAGGTAGCGGCGCGATCCAGCGCTTCGCTCTCACCGCGACGAAACGCCGGGGTTTTGAGCAGGCCAGAAAAGAGGCCGCTTTTCAGATGCTGATGCTGCGCCACCAGCAGGTTCTCAATTACCGTCATCTCACGAAACAGGCGAACGTGCTGGAAGGTGCGCACCATGCCCATGCGGGCGATCTTCTGGCCAGGCAGGCCTTCCAGGTGTTGTTCGCGCAGCTTAATGGTGCCGCCGGTCGGCTTGTAGAAGCCGGTCAGGCAGTTAAAAACGGTGGTCTTCCCGGCGCCGTTCGGACCGATCAGCGAGACGATCTCCTGCGGGCGCAGCTCCAGCGCCACGTTATTGACCGCCAGCAGGCCGCCGAAGCGCATCATCAGGCCTTCAACGGCTAATAAAGGCTGACTCATGCCTGCTCTCCTTGTTTCTGCTTCAGTTTCAGGTGCGGGCGCTTCATCGGCAGCAGCCCCTGCGGGCGCCAGATCATCATCAGCACCATCAGACCGCCCAGCACCAGCATGCTGTATTCATTCAGGTCGCGCATCAGCTCTCGCGACACCACCAGCAGGATAGCGGCGAGGATCACGGCAAACTGCGAGCCCATGCCGCCCAGCACCACAATCGCCAGCACAAAGGCGGATTCGACGAAGGTAAAGGATTCCGGGCTGACAAAGCCCTGGCGCGCGGCGAACAGCGTTCCCGCGAAGCCGGCAAAGGCGGCGCTGATAGTAAAGGCGGTCAGCTTGATGCGCGTCGGGCTGAGGCCCAGCGAGCGACAGGCGATCTCATCTTCGCGCAGCGCTTCCCACGCGCGGCCCAGCGGCATACGCAGCAGGCGGTTAATCACAAACAGCGTCAGCGCCACCAGCAGCAGCGCCACCAGATAGAGAAAAATCACCCGGTCGCTGGGGTCATATTTCAGACCGAAGAAGTCGTGGAAGGTGCTCCAGCCCCCTTCAGAGACTTTGCGGCCAAACTCCAGGCCAAACAGCGAAGGCTTGGGGATCTGCGCGATGCCGTTAGGACCGCCGGTAATGGCGGTGTTGTTCAGCAGCAGAATGCGCACGATCTCGCCGAAGCCGAGCGTAACGATCGCCAGATAGTCGCCGCGCAGGCGCAGCACCGGAAAGCCGAGCAGCAGCCCGAACAGCGCCGAGACGATGCCTGCCAGCGGCAGACACTCCCAGAAGCCGAGGCCAAAGTAGTGATTCAGCAGCGCGAAGGTATAGGCGCCGATGGCGTAGAAGCCGCCGTAGCCGAGCACCAGCAGACCCGAGAGGCCAACCACCACGTTCAGCCCCAGGCCCAGCATGACGTAGATCAGTGTCAGGGTGGCGATATCTACCGCGCCGCGCGAGACGAAAAAGGGCCAGGCCACCGCCACGACGATCAGCGCCAGCATAAACAGCTTCTGCTTTGGCGTAGAGCCGTCGATGCCGGGCAGCACCAGCGCCGGGCCGGACAGCTTTTTCAGGCCGGACTGCCAGAACGGGCGCAGCAGCTGGAACAGGAACACCACGCCGCAGCCGACGAAAATCCAGTTCCAGCGCACGTCGCCGGCGCTCTGCACTACCAGCTGCGTGCCGTCGAGGCCAAGCCGCATCCCCATAAAGAAGCTGGCCAGCACCAGCAGCATCACCGAAGAGAGCAGCGCATTGATAAAGGAGGATTTCATACTTTTTCAACCTCCGGGCGACCCAGGATGCCGGTCGGCATGACCAGCAGCACCACAATCAGCAGCGCGAACGACACCACGTCTTTATATTCGGTGCTGAGATAGGCGGAGGTCAGCGCTTCGGCGATGCCGAGCACCAGGCCGCCAATCATCGCGCCCGGAATGCTGCCGATGCCGCCCAGCACCGCGGCGGTAAAGGCTTTCATCCCGGCCATAAAGCCGATAAAGGGGTTAATTGAGCCGTAGAACTGGCCGAGCAGCACGCCCGCCACCGCCGCCATCGCTGCGCCGATCACAAAGGTCAGCGAAATGACGCGGTCGGTATTGATGCCGAGCAGGCTCGCCATCTTCAGGTCTTCGGCGCAGGCGCGGCAGGCGCGTCCCATGCGCGAATAGCGAATAAACAGCGTCAGCGCCAGCATCGCCAGGAAGGTCACCAGCCAGATAACGATCTGCATGGTGGAGATGGTGGCGGCGAAGCCGTTGCTCTGCCCCAGCGTCCACTGGCCGGTAATCAGGCTCGGCAGCGCGAGGTCGCGCGAGCCCTGCGTCAGGCTGACGTAGTTTTGCAGGAAGATCGACATGCCGATAGCGGAGATCAGCGCGATCAGACGCTTTGAGGATCGCACTGGCTTGTAAGCAACGCGCTCTATGCTCCAGCCGTAGGCGCTGGAGATCAGGATCGCCATGACAAAGCCGGCGGCGATCATCAGCCAGCCGGTGTCGATGCCCATCATCATCAGGGCGGCGATCACGATAAAGGAGACATAGCTGCCGATCATATAGACCTCGCCGTGGGCGAAGTTGATCATGCCGATAATGCCGTAAACCATGGTGTAACCAATGGCGATCAGCGCGTAGGTGCTGCCGAGGGTAACCCCGTTAAGCATCTGCTGAATAAAATAAAGAAACTGCTCGGACATAGTGAAGACCTGCATAAGAACGGGAAAATCCCCTGCCGACGCGGCAAGGGATTGGTCTGCCGGTGGGACGATTACTTAACCGCGGTTGAAGAACCGTCTTTGTGCCATTTAAATACGCCGAACTCGAAGCCTTTCAGATCGCCTTTCTGATCCCAGCTCAGGTTGCCCATCACCGTCGGGACTGGTGCGCCCGCCTTCAGGTTTTTCGCAATCTCTTCCGGCTCGTCGCTCTTGCTGCGTTCGATGCCGGCCGCCAGCGACTGGATCGCCGCATAGGTGGTCCAGACGAACGGGCCGGTCGGATCTTTGCGGTTCTGCGCGCTGTTGGTTTTGATGGCGTCGACGATCGCCTTGTTCTCCGGCAGCTGGTCGTAGCGCTTCGGCAGCGTTACGTAGATGCCTTCCGAGGCGTCGCCCGCGATATTAGAGAGCGAGGCGTTGCCCACCCCTTCCGGCCCCATAAAGCCAGCGTTCAGGCCAGCCGCTTTCGCCTGGCGCAGGATCTGGCCCATTTCCGGGTAGTAGCCGCCGTAGTAAACGAAGTCGACGTTCTCTTTCTTCAGGCGCGCAATCAGCGTGGAGAAGTCTTTATCGCCTGCGGTGATGCCTTCAAACAGCACCACGTTGCCGCCTTTGGCCTTCAGGGTTTTCTGCACCGACTCCGCCAGTCCCTGACCATACTGCTGCTTGTCATGCACCACAGCGATACGCTTAGGCTTGATCTGATCGAGGATGTAGTTTGCGGCGGTCGGCCCCTGGTCGGAGTCCAGGCCGGTGGTGCGCATAATGGTTTCGTAACCGCGCGCGGTCAGCTCAGGCGCGGTGGCAGCCGGGGTAATCATCAGCACGCCTTCGTCGTTATAGATGTCAGACGCAGGCTGAGTAGAAGAGGAGCAAAGGTGGCCGATAACATATTTAATGCCGTCGTTGACGACTTTGTTCGCCACCGCCACGGCCTGTTTCGGGTCGCAGGCGTCGTCATACTCTACGCCCACCAGTTTGTTGCCGTTTACGCCACCTTTGGCGTTGATATCCTTAATCGCCTGCGCGGCGCCGGTGAACTGCATATCACCATACTGCGCGACCGGGCCGGTGACGGCGCCGACAATGGCAATTTTGATGTCGGCAGCCAGGGCGGCGTGGCTCATCGCCAGCGCAACGCAACCCGCCAGTAATGCGCGGCCTTTACTCATTTTCATGCGGACTTCCCCATCTTGTTGTGTCTGTGATTTGTGGTTTGCTAGCGCCTACCGGATAAAGCCGAAAAATGATGTTTATGAATGATTTAGCGTGCTTTTCCGGTATTTTTTGGTAATAAGGCTTTATTTTTCAGGTTATTAAACAGGAAGTTTCTTCTGTAAATCAACTGACACATTGGGAAATGGCCAGCCGAAACAGCATAATCATCTGGTTGTTATGCAGACCTTACGGCCATTTATCCAGCGCGTTATGCTGGCTTTTGCGCCGCTTATTGTTCTTTATCTCCTCTATCCTGGCATCAAGGCCATCTTTTGACCTGTTTTCAAGTTAAAAAAGTGACGGCGCTCTGACTGTATAAATTCGCTACACTATGCCCTTTCGACTAGTACAGGTGTTTGTTATGAAACTCACTATTCTGCGCCTGACCACCCTGAGCGCGCAGGACCGCATCGATCTCGCGAAAATCTGGCCGGATGAGGATATCGCCGTGCTGGAAAGCAGCCTGAACGAAAACCACCGTCTTTATGCTGCGCGCTTTAATGCGCGGCTGCTGGGGGCGCTAAAACTGACGCTTGTCGGCACGCAGGGAAAGGTTTCGCAGCTGGAGGTGCGCGAGGTCACGCGACGTCGCGGTGTCGGTCAGTATCTGCTGGAGGAGACGATGGAACAGAACGGGTCGATTTCTCACTGGTGGGTCGCCGATGATGGCAGTGCGGATCAGCGCGAACGCGCCGCCTTTATGCAGGCCTGCGGTTTTCGCGCGCAGGCGGATGGCTGGGTTAAATAGCGGGCAAAAAAAAGGGCGACTGCGCGTCGCCCCTTTTCGTTATGCTTCTATCGCCATGCGTAGTTTTTTCATGGCGTTCTTTTCCAGCTGCCGCACGCGCTCGGCCGAAACGCCGTAGCGGTCCGCCAGCTCCTGCAGCGTGGTTTTGTTATCTTCGTCCAGCCAGCGGGCGCGGATAATGTGCTGGCTGCGCTCGTCGAGGCCCTGCATCGCATCGCTCAGCTTATCCGCCGCGTGCGATTCCCAGTTATCCTCTTCGATGCCGTCGGCGAAATCTGAGGTTTTATCCTGCAGATAGAGCACCGGTGCCATCGCTTTGCCTTCGCCGCTCTCATCGTCGGCGGACATATCGAAGGTCATATCCTGCGCGGCCATACGCGATTCCATTTCACGCACGTCTTTGCTGCTTACGCCCAGTTCACGCGCCACCATCTCGACTTCGTCCTGATTGAACCAGCCCAGACGCTGCTTGGTTTTACGCAGGTTAAAGAACAGCTTGCGCTGCGCTTTCGTGGTAGCAACCTTCACGATACGCCAGTTACGCAGCACGTATTCGTGAATCTCGGCTTTAATCCAGTGCACGGCAAAAGAGACCAGACGCACGCCCACTTCAGGGTTAAAGCGACGCACCGCCTTCATCAGGCCGATGTTACCTTCCTGAATCAGGTCCGCCTGAGGCAGGCCGTAACCGGAGTAATTACGAGCGATATGAACTACAAAGCGCAGGTGAGACAGGATCAGCGTCTTAGCCGCATCCAGATCGCCCTGGTAATGCAGCCGTTCAGCCAGCGCTTTTTCCTCTTCTGCCGACAGCATCGGCCAGACGTTGGCGGCCCGAACGTAAGATTCCAGGTTGCCAAGAGGAGCAATAGCTAAAGTTTGCATTTCTTTGGTCATTCAAACCCTCACAGTGATTATTAAGTTGCTGCGTCTTCCCTAATGAGCAGACGTTACCTTAAGTCAACGCCGCGGGAAATCCGAAAGCAATCTGTGCTACTTAGAGTAGCTAAGTTATCCACAAGTTCAATTATAGCGGTGAATATTTTACACACAGATGACGAGGCGGGGAGAAGAGATCGGTTCCTCTGCGCCCGGATCGTCGGCAGCAGAGGAACATTATACCAAAAAAACGTTGCAGGCGGTTACTGGGGCGTAAAACGACGTAAATGTTGCACCGTCGCCAGCCAGGCGGCGATCCAGCCGATAATTGCAGCGATCAGCAGCAGCAGCAGACCTTCGTCCCACGAGAAGCCTTCCAGCGAGAAGGTGGTGCCGAAAACCTGCGCCACCTGCGCTACCACCGACTGCAGGCGCAGCACCAGCACTTCGGAAAGGATCAGCGACAGCACCGCGCCGCTTAGGCCGAGCAGCGCCCCGCCGTAGAGGAACGGCCGCAGAATAAAGCCGTCGGTGGCGCCGATCAGCTTCTGCACGTTGATGGTGTCGCGCCGGGCAAAGATGCTGAGCCGCACGCTGTTACCGATCACCAGGAACACCGCGATAATCATCAGAATGCCGATCATCGAGGCGACCTGGCCCACCAGCCCGGTCAGCGCCGCAAGGCGAGCGAACCAGCTGTCGTCCATGCGCACCTCGTCGACGCCCTGCACTTTCGCAACGCTGTCGCGCAGGTTCTGCATGGTATTCGAATTCTGGAAGTTAAGCTTCGGCGTAATGATCGCCACCGCCGGCAGTGGATTCTGCTCCAGCATATCCATCGCGCCGCCAAAGCCCGACCAGTTGCGGAACTCGTTCAGCGCCTCTTCCCGCGTCAGGTAGTTAACGTTATCGACGCCGTCGACCTGCTTCAGCTGCGCCACCACGTTTTCGGCGGCGGTGTCGTCCAGCGTTTTCGACAGATAAACCGTCAGCTGCGGCGCGGGATACCACTGCGTCGCGGCCTGGCTGACATTTTTCCACACCATGTAGCAGACGCTGGGCAGCGTCAGCGAGATAGCGATCACCATCACGGTCAGCAGCGTCGCCAGCGGCTGGCGATACATATCGGACAGGGTGCCGCGCCACGCGTAACGCCACTGTTCCTGCCAGCCGCCCTTCAGCGCTTTGCTTTTAGAGGGCGCTTTCGCTTTTGGCGCAGCGGGGCGCTTATTGCGTTTATTGACCATCGTGGCCTCCATGCAGACGTCCCTGATTGAGCGTCATGACGCGATAGCGACGACGCGCGATCAGCCCGCTGTCGTGCGTCGCCATCAGTACGGTGACGCCCACGCGGTTGAACTCTTCAAACAGACGCAGGATATCTTCCGACAGCGCGTCGTCGAGGTTGCCGGTCGGTTCGTCCGCCAGCAGCACCGCGGGCTTGTTCACCACGGCGCGCGCAATGCCGACGCGCTGCTGTTCACCGCCGGAGAGCTGAATCGGAAAGCTTTTCGCCTTGTCGAGCAGACCGACCTTATCCAGCGCCGCCGAGACGCGACGGCGAATATCTTCGCCGCTGGCGCCGGAAATAATCAGCGGGATCGCCACATTGTCGTAAACCGAACGATCCATCAGCAGATGGTGATCCTGAAAGATCATGCCAATCTGGCGACGCAGGAACGGCACCTCGCTGTGGCGCAGCCGCGAAATATCGTGACCGCTAAACCAGATATGGCCCGCGCTCGGCCGCTCAATGCCACAAATCAGCTTCAGCAGGGTACTCTTACCGGCGCCGGAATGGCCGGTCAGGAACGCCATTTCGCCCGGCCGCAGATGAAAATCTACGCCCTGCAGCGCCTGACGCCCGCCGAGATATGCCTTACTGACCTCTTCAAAGCGAATCATCCCAATTAGTCCTCTCGGGCAAACAGTGCCTCAATAAAATCCTCGGCCTTAAAGGGCCGTAAATCTTCTATGCCTTCTCCGACGCCGATGTAGCGAATCGGGATGCCGAACTGATCGGCGACCGAGAAGATCACGCCGCCTTTCGCCGTGCCGTCCAGCTTGGTCAGGGTAATACCGGTCAGGCCGACCGCTTCATGGAACAGCTTCGCCTGGCTGATAGCGTTCTGGCCGGTGCTGGCGTCAAGGGTCAGCATCACTTCGTGCGGTGCCTCCTCGTCCAGCTTTTTCATCACGCGGGTGATTTTCTTCAGCTCTTCCATCAGGTGTGATTTGTTTTGCAGACGGCCCGCCGTATCGGCGATCAGCACGTCAACGCCGCGCGCCTTCGCCGCCTGGATAGCGTCGAAGATCACCGAAGCGGAATCGGCACCGGTATGCTGCGCCACCACAGGGATATTGTTACGCTCTCCCCATACCTGCAGTTGCTCCACCGCCGCGGCGCGGAAGGTATCGCCCGCCGCCAGCATCACCGATTTGCCCTGCGCCTGATACTGGCGCGCCAGCTTGCCGATAGTGGTGGTTTTGCCGACGCCGTTGACGCCGACCATCAGGATCACAAACGGCGTTTTGCCGCTGACTTCGAGTGGCGCATCCACCTTCGCCAGGATACTGGACATTTCAGCTTTCAGCAGGCCGTAAAGCGCTTCCGCGTCGCGCAGCTGCTTGCGGTTCGCCTGCTGCGTCAGATTAGTGATGATGCGGCGCGTGGTCTCTACGCCGACGTCGGCGATCAGCAGCTGCTCTTCCAGCTCTTCAAACAGCTCATCGTCGATTTTTTTGCCGCGGAACAGGCTGATAAAGCCAGAGCCGAGGTTCTGACGCGTTTTCACCAGGCTGCGCTTCAGGCGCGCAAAGAACCCCTCTTTGGTCGGACGTTCCTGCTCCTGGGAAACGATCGGCGCGGCGGCGAGCGGCAGATCGCTGACGGTATCGTGCGCCTCTTCACCGGGGTGGATCTCATGGGCGGCTTCTTCGGCGATAACCTCTTCGGCCGCCTCGTCCTGCGGCGCTTCCGCCAGCGCCAGCGCGGCCAGCTCTTCATCATCCAGCGGCTGCTCCTCTTCGGGCAGCGTTTCCGGCACTATCTCGTCCACGACGGGCGGCGGCGCCAGCGTCGGCTCCTCTTCCGGTACGATCTCCTCCAGCGGCGCGATAATCTCCGCCTCCTGCGCTTTCGGGACAATCGCTTCCGGCTCCTCGGCGACCTGCGCTTCCGCAGGCGCTTCGCGCTGCGCCTCGGCAACCTGCTCGGTCACCTCAACAGTATGCGCCGCGTCAGTTTCCGCCTGCGTTAATGCCGAATCCTGCGGCGCGTGTTCAGGCGTTTCCGCAGGCTGTTGCGTCTCTTCTTCTTTGCCAAATCCCAGCCAGGAAAAAAAGCCACGTTTTTTCTCTTTTGCCATTGTGTGACGACACTCCTCGATGGCTTAATCCCGGTCGCTCGCTGTTCCCAGGGGATAAAAATTAGCTCTGGTTTTCACCGCCGAAAGGGCGAAAAACGGCAGAATTATGTATGACTTCAGCAACTCACTAGTCTAACACTTTCCAGCCAGCGCACCACAGCACCCTTTTTTACCGTTTCTTCTCATCCGTTCGCCCGTTAAACTACGCAACAAATTATGACGAGTTGTGAGTAAGATGAGTAAAACCCCGCGTGGCACAGGCGGTGCCGGACAAATCCGCATCATTGGCGGCCAGTGGCGCGGACGTAAACTGCCGGTGCCCGACAGCGCCGGGCTGCGTCCCACCACCGATCGCGTTCGTGAAACGCTGTTTAACTGGCTGGCGCCGGTTCTGCAGCAGGCGCGCTGCCTCGACTGTTTCGCCGGCAGCGGCGCGCTGGGCCTGGAGGCGCTGTCGCGCTTTGCCGGTTCGGTGACGCTGCTGGAGCTGGAACGTCCGGTAGCGCAGCAGCTGGAGAAGAATTTACATACCCTGCGCGCCAGCGACGCGCAGGTGATCAACGCCAATACCCTTACCTGGCTGGCCGCTGCTGGCGAGCCTTATGACGTGGTGTTCGTCGATCCGCCCTTCCGCAAAGGGCTGCTGGAGCAGACGCTGCAGCTGCTGGAGCAGAATGGCTGGCTGGCGGACGAGGCGATGATTTATGTAGAGAGCGAAGTAGAGCACGGCGCACCGCCGGTACCCGCAAGCTGGGCGCTGCATCGCGAGAAGATCGCCGGACAAGTGGCGTATCGTTTATATCACCGACAACAAGAGACATCCGATGTTGCTTAATTTAGGCCGCCTGTTAATGCTGTGCGTCTGGGCTTTTTTACTCTTTAACCTGGTCGATCCCTACCCCAAACCGCTGCGCTATTTTATCCACGTTGCGCTGTTCTTTATGATCCTGATGCACGGGCTGCAGCTGACGCTGCTGCGCGCCACCCAGCCGAAAGACGCGCCGCCGATCGATCGCTGGACGCAGACCAAAATCTTTCTGTTCGGCGTATTTGAACTGCTGGCGTGGCAGAAAGCGAATTTCCCGAAGAAGAAGTAAGCGCCGCTTGCAGCCCGCTGACAAAGCCTGCAAGCAGGTGAGACAGACCAACGAGCAAAAGCGCGCTATTTAGCGCGCTGGCGTAAAGCTGACGAAGCGCGATCCCTGCATCTTCAGCTCGCCCTTCGTGCCGGTATCCATCTGGTTGTAATCACGCTCGCTTACAATCGCTTTAATGTCGCTGGCGCCGTTCAGGGGATGAAACCAGGCTTCGTAACGCATATCTTCGCCCGCGATCACCTCGCGCTGGCGCGAACGCCGGTTGGGCGACGGATACTCCCGCTTGGTCTTCACCTTCACCATCAGCGAGCGCACCGGCGAAGCGTCGTTCACCGCCGACTCGCGCCGCTGCTTGATAAACTGACGGGTCGCCAGCACGGCGATAACGGCCAGTACGATAAAAAAGAGTAGCGGTGGTTTGCTCATGGTTTTTTCTCGTCTCGTTAAGCTTTGAAAAGCAATGCGCCTGAAGCATACAACCAGAGTTGCCTGATTGTCACATCGCGAGGCCGTAACCTAAACTAGGATCGACTTACTGGGAATTTTCACCATCTGATGGACAGGTTGTCCTTAAGGGAGCGGCAATGCTTTGGTCATTTCTTGCGGTACTTTTCTCCGGTTGGCTCTATGTTGACGCATCCTATCGTGGCCCGCAGTGGCAGCGGTGGCTGTTCAAACCCATCACGCTGCTGCTGATGGTGGGCTGGGCCTGGCAGGCGCCCGTGCTGAAACCTACCGATTACCTGATTATTGCCGGACTGATCGCCACGCTGGTCGGCGATGCGCTGCTGCTGCTGCCGCGCCAGCAGATGCTCTATGCGCTGGGTGCCTTCTTTCTTTCTCACCTGCTTTACACCATCTGCTTCGCCGCCGGTATGACGATGACCTTTTACTGGCCGATTCCGCTGACGCTGCTGATTATCGGCGCTGTCACCATCGCCACCATCTGGAGTCGTCTTGAGACGCTGCGCTGGCCGGTTTGCACGCTGATCGGCATGACGCTGGTGATGACCTGGATGGCAGCCGAGCAATATTTCTTCCGTCCTGACGACGACAGCTTCACCCTGGTGGTAGGCGCGAGCCTGCTGCTGCTGGCAAATATCGTCTGGTTCGTCAGCCACTATCGCCGCCGCTTCCGCGCCGACAGCGCCATCGTCGCCGCCTGCTACTTTGCCGGACACTTTATGATTGTCCGCTCGCTGTGGCTCTTATGATGTAAAACCGGTCTTGACTCTGGAGTCGACTCCAGAGTGTAGGATGCAGCAGCGGGCGGGATCGCCCGTCCGTTACTGGAGGTTTTATGCAGCATCATCATTCTCATGCCTGCGGCTGCGGCCGCTCTCGCCATACCCATTCCGCCACCAAACCGCTGTGCGCCCTGCCTGCCGCCTCGTCCGCACGGCTTAATATCAGCGCCGCCTCCCCCGTTCAGCCAGCCTGCGGCGGCGGTTGCTGCGAGGCGGCGGACGAGAGTCCCGGCGGCGACAGCGATTGCGGCGACGGCGACAGAGAGAGCGACAGGCAAGGCGCCTGGCGCCATAGCTGGCGCGTCAGCGGCATGGACTGTCCCAGCTGCGCCCGCACCGTTGAAACCGCCGTCAGCCAGCTGCCCGAGGTGTTACGCACCCGCGTCATCTTCGCCAGCGAAAAGCTGCTGGTGGAGGCCAGCGCCGATGTTGCCGCCGCCGTTGAACAGGCGGTGGCGCGCGCTGGCTTCTCGCTGGTCGGCGACGCGCCGACGCCCCGCCCCGCCTCCCGCTGGCGCGAAAACCGCGCCCTGCTGCTGCTTGCCGTACTGATGCTCGCCAGCGTAACGCTGAGCCAGTTTATGCCGCGCTGGGGCGACGGGCTGTTTATTCTCACGACGCTGATCGGCCTGTGGCCGGTGGCGCGCAGCGCATGGCGACGTGCGCGCAGCGGTTCCCCTTTTACTATCGAAACGCTGATGAGCGTCGCTGCCGTCGGCGCGCTGCTGATCGGCGCCCACGCCGAGGCGGCAATGGTGCTGCTGCTGTTCCTGCTGGGTGAACGGCTGGAAGCCTTTGCCGCCGCCCGCGCGCGCAGCGGCGTGACGCAGCTGATGGCGCTGCGCCCGGAAAACGCCACGCGGCTCAGCGGCGGCGGGCGGGAAACCGTGGCGCTGTCGGCGCTGCGTCCCGGCGACGTTATCGAAGTGGCCGCGGGCGGGCGCCTGCCGGTAGATGGTCGCCTGCTGAGCGACGAGGCGAGCCTGGACGAAAGCGCGCTGACCGGCGAATCGCTGCCGGTAACGCGTGAAAAAGGGGATGCGCTGCTGGCGGGCGCGACCAGCGTGGATCGCCTGATTCAGCTCGAAGTAACCTCTGAACCCGGCGCCAGCGCTATCGACCGTATTCTGACCCTGATTGAAGAGGCGGACAGCCATCGCGCGCCGGTGGAGCGCTTTATCGATCGCTTCAGCCGTCTCTATACGCCGTTGATTATGCTGCTGGCCGCGCTGGTGATGGTGGCACCGCCGCTGCTCGGTTTCGGCGACTGGCTGCCGTGGATCTATAAAGGGCTGACGCTGCTGCTGATCGGCTGCCCCTGCGCGCTGGTGATCGCAACGCCTGCCGCCATTACTTCCGGCCTCGCCGCCGCCGCGCGCCAGGGCGCGCTGATCAAAGGCGGCGCGGCGCTGGAGCGCCTTAGCCAGGTACGCGCCTTTGCCTTCGACAAAACCGGCACCCTGACCCAGGGCAAACCGCAGGTCACCGCCGTACTCTGCTTCGCCTCCGCCTCGCAAGATGAGCTGCTGGCGCTGGCGGCGGCGGTGGAACAGGGCTCAACGCATCCGCTGGCGGCCGCGATCGTCGCGGCCGCCGCCGAGCGGCAGCTGGCACTGCCCTGCGCCAGCCATCAGATGACGCTGGCGGGCAGCGGCATCGCCGCGCAAATAGAGGGCGCGCAGGTGGAACTGCTCTCCCCTGGCCGGGTCGAGACATTAAGCGCCGCGCAGCGCGCGCAGATCCTGCAACAGGAAGAACAGGGGCAAACGCTGGTGGCGATCCTGCGCGACGGCGAACCGCTGGGGGCGATTGCGCTGCGCGATAACCTGCGTGCCGACGCGCGCGCCGCGCTGGCGACGCTGAAGAAGATGGGCATTGAGAGCCTGATGCTCACCGGAGACAACCCGCGCGCGGCGGCGGCGATCGCCCGCGAACTCGAGATCGACTTTCGCGCCGGCCTGCTGCCTGGCGACAAGGTTGATGCCATTCGCGCGCTGGGCCAGCAGCACCCGCTGGCGATGGTCGGCGACGGCATCAACGACGCGCCCGCGATGAAGGCGGCCACCATCGGCATCGCTATGGGCAGCGGCAGCGATATCGCACTGGAGACCGCCGACGCCGCGCTGACGCGCGATGCGTTGCCGCTGCTGCCGTCGCTGGTCGCGCTGGCGCGACGCACGCGCGCCACGCTGCGGCAAAATATCGCCATTGCGCTGGGGCTGAAGGCGCTGTTTCTGGTGACGACGCTGCTGGGGCTGACCGGCCTGTGGCTGGCGGTGGTCGCCGACTCCGGCGCAACGGCGCTGGTGACCGCTAACGCGCTGCGGCTGCTGCGCGCGCGTCACAGGTAGCGCGCCCGACGATCAGGCGCCGAGGCCCTTCTGGATCAGGTAGTGATAAGGCAGGGTCTCGGTCTGCTGCGCCAGCAGGCGATGCTCCATAAAGCGGCAGAAGCCGGGAATATCGCGCGTGGTAGCCGGATCGTCGGCGATAATCAGCAGCGTTTCCCCATCCTGCATGGTGCGGACCGTTTTACGCACCATCATTACCGGCTCCGGGCAGCGCAGGCCCAGGGCATCCAGCTGATGGTCGGCATGGGAGAAGTTGTCGCTCATAAATCACTCGGTTCTAAACAGGGGGCGCTCATTTTAACGCGCCGCCCCGCAGACGCAAGACGAGAACGATTGCGTTAAAATTAACCATTGCGTAAATAGCACAACGCGGTAAGATGCCGCGGTTTTTAACATTGATACCGTCGCGCAGGCTCAGTTTTGCGCGGCAATGGGTTCCCTCACCCCAATATGAAAAAGGTCCAACGATGATCGCATTTTCTTCGCGTCAGCGTCAGCATGCGCTGATCTGGCTCTCCCTGTTTCACCTGCTGGTGATTATCTCCAGCAACTATCTGGTGCAGCTGCCGGTTTCTATTTTCGGCTTCCATACCACCTGGGGCGCCTTTAGCTTCCCGTTTATCTTTCTGGCCACCGATCTGACCGTGCGTATTTTCGGCGCGCCGCTGGCACGCCGCATTATCCTCGCGGTGATGGTTCCGGCGCTGTTTGTCTCCTATCTGGTCTCCAGCCTCTTCTATCAGGGAGAGTGGCAGGGCCTGGCGACGCTGCAAAACGTTAACCTGTTCGTCGCGCGCATCGCCTGCGCCAGCTTTATGGCCTACGCGCTGGGGCAGATCCTCGACGTTCACGTCTTTAACCGCCTGCGCCAGCTGCCGCAGTGGTGGATTGCGCCGGGCTGCGCAATGTTCCTCGGCAATATCAGCGATACGCTCGCCTTCTTCTTTATCGCCTTCTATAAGAGCACAGACCCCTTTATGGCCGCGCACTGGGTTGAGATCGCGCTGGTGGACTACAGCTTTAAAGTGCTGATCTGCCTGGTCTTCTTCCTGCCCGCCTATGGCGTGCTGCTCAATGCGATGCTGAAACGTCTGGCGGAGCGCTCGCAGCGCCCGCAGATAAATTTCGGCTAAGCGGCGATAGAGCCTTTCGCCATCACCCGCTAAGATCTGCTGACAATCGGGCGGTTGCTTTTGCCGCCTGATTCGAGTTGTATGAACGCCTTACTGGAATCAAATAAAGGGATTCAGATGCGAAACTTAGTGAAATATGCGGGAATTGGCTTACTGGTGCTGGGCCTGGCGGCCTGCGATCAGAAGAAAGATGACGCCACCGGCAGCAACGGCACCAGCGCCAGCCAGTCGGCGCAGAACGTAACGCTGCTGGACGGCAAGCTGAGCTTCTCGCTGCCGGCAGGCATGTCGGACAAGAGCGGCAAGCTGGGCAACCAGACGACGAATATGCATGTTTACGCCGATGAAACCGGCGCGCGTGCCGTGATCGTTATCGCCGGCGAAGCCACTAACGAAGGGCTGGATGTGCTGGCGCAGCGTCTGGAACAGCAGCAGCGCAACCGCGACCCGCAGCTGCAGGTGGTCTCTGATAAAGCGATTACCCTGAAAGATCAGCCTGCGCAGCGTCTGGACAGCGTGGTCTCCGCCAATAACCAGACCTCCTGGTCCTCGGTGATTCTGGCGAAGGTCGACGGCAAACTGCTGACGCTGCAGATTACCCTGCCGGGCGACAACCAGCAGCAGGCGCAGAGCGATGCGGACAGCATCATTCAGAGCATCACGCTGAAATAAGCTATTGAAAGAAAAACGACGGGATTCTTCCCGTCGTTGAGGTGAGCGGCATTGTGCTGACGCGTGAGGCATAACCCGATCGCAAAGTCGCTTATGCATCCATGCTCGCTCGCCCCGCGCGGATCCGCACCTCATCCCTGGGGTGCGTCCGTTACCGGGCCAAGGCTATGCGTTTTTGCCCCTGGCGCAGGACCCTTCGCTCTTCGGCTTATGCCTCCCGCTTTTAAGCTTTTGAGCCGCCTCTATAACCAGTCCGCGACTAACCGCGCGCAGCGCGCCAGTAGCCGATCAGCCGCAGATAGTTGCCCTTCACCTTCTCTACCAGCGCCGCATCATCCAGCTCGCCCTGCAGCCACTGGCGCGACGGCTGGCCGAAAATAGTGCGTCCGACCGCAAAGCCTTTTACCCACGGGGCCTGCGCCGCCGCGGCGAAACCCGCCTTTAACGTCTCTTCCGGCGCGTCGAGACCCAGCAGCAAAATGCCACGACATTGAGGGTCCTGCTGCTCAATCAGACCGCCGATCGCCTGCCAGCTCTCCGCCGACAGCGGCGGCAGCTTCCACCAGTCGGGCTGAATACCCAGCTGGTAGAAGTGGCTGAGGATAGTGAGATAGTGGGCCTCGTTACGATCGGGATTGCTCTCGGGCAAAATCACCTCAAGCAGCAGCTCATGCCCGCTCTTGTTGCAGCCTTTCCAGACGTCGAGTACCAGCTCATCCTGCGCTTTGCGCATCTCGGCGCTGTCGTCCGGATGATAGAACACCAGGCATTTCACGACGTGCTCGGCGGGCCAGTCAGTCAGCTGCGAGCCGATATTGCCGTGCTCCAGCCGCAGCGGCCGCGAGCCGGGCATCTCAATGGGACGACCAATCCACCAGCCCCGGCCAGTAATAGCGTTCAGCGCTTTCTGGCCGTAAGTGGTATCGGCCAGAATGCCGCTCTTGCTCTCCAGTCCGGCATCGCGCGCCGCCTCTTCCGCGGCCTTTAGCAGCAGCACTTTCAGCGCCGGGATCCTGCTCTCATCGACGCCCGCTTCGCGCGCCATATCGGCCAGCTGTTTGCGATGGTCGAACGCAAAGACGTTCAGCTCCGGCCAGCGCTGTTTGCGGGTGGTGACGCGATGCAAATGGTTAAGACGCTGATCGAGATCGGGGCGTTTTACCTGCTGGTCGCGGCTGAGAAAATCATCCAGCTCCGCTTTGGTCGGCATCGCCGGCGCGCAGCCGTGACGCGACACCACCAGCGCGCCGCAGGCATTGGCGTAACGGCACGCCTGCTCCCAGCCCTCGTCGTTGAGCCAGCCGCGCAGCAGGCCAGACATAAAGGCGTCGCCGGCGCCCAGCACGTTAAGGACGTCGACCCGCACGCCGCTGTGCAGGCGCGTCTGCTCCCAGCTATCGGGGATCTCGCCCTCGAACACCACGCAGCCCAGCGGACCGCGCTTGCACACCAGCGTCGCCTGCGTCGCCTGGCGCACGCTTCTTAGCGCCGCCAGCGTATCGGTGCTGCCGCCCGCAATATGGAACTCCTCTTCCGTCCCGACAATCAGGTCGAAATAGTGCAGCACTTCCTGCAGCTGGCGCGTCACCTGCTGCGACGCGATAAACCGCGTTTCACCGTCGCCGAGCGAGGTCAGCCCCCACAGAACCGGGCGATAATCAATATCGAGCGCGGTGCGCAGGCCGTTGCGCTTTGCGATATCGAGCGCTTTCAGTACCGCGGCGCGCGTCTGCGGATGCGACAGATGGGTGCCGGTCACCGCCACCGCGCGTGAGGCGTTAATAAACTCCTCGTCGATATCTTCCGGCACCAGCCCCATATCGGCGCAGTTGTCGCGGTAGAAAATAAGCGGAAAGCTCTCTTCATCTTTAATCCCAAGGATCACCAGCCCGGTGAGGCGCTGCTTATCGGTAATCAGTCCTTCGGTATTGCAGCCTACGCGATTCAGCTCTTCGCGCAGAAAGCGGCCGTTGTGCTCGTCGCCTACGCGCGCCAGCATCGCCGACTTTAGTCCCTGGATCGCGGTGCCGTAGGCGACGTTGCCGGAGGAGCCGCCGAGATATTTGGCAAAGGTGCTCATATCCTCCAGCCGCGCCCCAATTTGCTGACCGTAAAGGTCGACGGCGATGCGTCCAATACAAATCACATCAAGCCGCTTCTGTTGTGTACTCATACCTGTGTTTTCCTTCTGTGATTAGCAGACACGCGGGCAAGAGAGCCGACCTCCCGGCGTGCGTCTGGGTTTTTGCCCTTGCCAGACTGACGATAAGGCGAGTATGAGGAATAAAAATTCCAAACACAATATGAAATGAAACGTCCGTCGCGATTTTGTGAACCAGGTAAAACTCTGCGCCGCCTGCGCATTCTGTGCGCCATGTTTCCCCTGTTTCGCGCCGTTTCAGGGCTGCACAGCGGGCGACCCTCGCGACGCTGCCCTGCATGAAAGCCGCTGAAATAGAATGAAATTATTCATGTCTGTCGCTTTTCTCGCTTCTTGTTTCAGTTGGCCTGCTGTCGCGAACGGTGAGCGGCACGTTTCGCGGTTAAATTTGATCTCAATCGCAAAATGAAATGTTTCTTCTGTAATCGTATTTTATGAAAAATATATTTGTTTATAATCGCTTCACGTTTCAGTTACCTGCGGTCGCTTTCGCGGCACGCCACGTCGCTAACCTGCCACCAGGTTGCAGCATGTAAAGGAAAAGCATATGGCCACCATCAGAATGACCACCGCGCAGGCGCTGGTTAAGTTCCTTGATAATCAATACATTAATGTCGACGGCGTGGAAACCAGGTTCGTAAAAGGCCTCTTCGCCATCTTCGGTCACGGCAACGTGCTGGGGCTGGGACAGGCGCTGGAGCAGGATAGCGGCGATCTGATTGTCTATCAGGGGCGCAATGAACAGGGTATGGCGCACGCCGCGATGGGTTTTGCCAAACAGTCTCTGCGCCGCCAGATTATCGCCTGCAGCTCGTCGGTCGGGCCGGGCGCCGCCAATATGATCACCGCCGCGGCCACCGCCACCGCTAACCGCATTCCTTTACTGCTGCTGCCGGGCGACGTCTTCGCCACGCGTCAGCCCGATCCGGTGCTGCAACAGATCGAGCAGAGCCACGATCTCAGCATCAGCACCAACGACGCCTTTCGCGCCGTCAGCAAATACTGGGATCGCGTCAGCCGTCCTGAACAGCTGATGACCGCCTGCATTAACGCGCTGCGCGTGCTCACCGATCCCGCCGAAACCGGCGCGGTAACCATCGCCCTGCCGCAGGACGTGCAGAGCGAAGCCTGGGATTTCCCGGACTACTTCTTCCAGAAGCGCGTACACCGTCTCGATCGCCGCCTGCCGACCGCCGCGCAGCTTGATGACGCGCTGGCGCTGATCGGCCGCAAGCGCAAGCCGATGATCGTGCTGGGCGGCGGCGTGAAATATTCCGAAGCGGGCGAGGCGCTGCGCCAGTTTGCCGAGCGCTACCAGATCCCGTTCGCCGAAACGCAGGCGGGCAAAGGCACCATCGTCTCCGATCATCCGCTTAACGTCGGCGGCGTCGGGGAAACCGGCTGTCTGGCCGCCAACCTGCTGGCGAAAGAGGCGGATCTGGTGATTGGCGTCGGCACGCGCTACACCGACTTTACCACCGCCTCAAAATGGATTTTCCAGCATCCCGAGGTCAGCTTCCTGAACGTCAACGTCAGCAACTTCGACAGCTACAAGCTCGACGGCGTGCAGCTGCTGGCCGACGCGCGCGAAGCGCTGGTGGCGCTGGAGGCGGGGCTGGCGGATAAAAATTACAGCAACGACTGGGGTGATCAGATCGCCCAGGCGCAGAGCAAACTGCTGAAAGAGACGCATCGCGTCTACCAGGTGGAATACAGCGGCGACGGCTTTATTCCCGAAATTGCCGACCATCTCGATCGCGACGCGGTGTTCGCCGAATTCAATCGCCTGACCCAGTCGGTGCTCACCCAGAGCCGCGTGCTCGGCACGCTAAACGAGCAGCTCCCAAAGGATGCGGTGATTGTGGCGGCAGCGGGCAGTCTGCCGGGCGATCTGCAGCGCGTCTGGCGCACCCGCGACTACAACTCGTACCACGTTGAGTACGGCTACTCCTGCATGGGATATGAGGTAAACGCCGCGCTGGGCGCGAAGCTGGCGCAGCCGCATCGCGAAGTCTACGCGCTGCTGGGGGACGGCTCTTTTATGATGCTGCACTCCGAGCTGGTCACCTCCATTCAGGAACGCGCCAAAATTAACATCGTGCTGTTCGACAATATGACTAACGGCTGCATCAACAACCTGCAAATGGAACACGGCATGGACAGCTTCAGCACCGAGTTCCGCTTCCGCAACCCGGAAGGCGGCAAGCTGGACGGCGGCTTTGTGCCGGTAGACTTCGCCGCCATCGCCGCCGGTTACGGCTGCAAAACCTGGCGCGTCACTACGCTGGAGCAGCTGGCAACCGCGCTGGAAGAGGCGCGCCAGTCGCCGGTGTCGACCCTTATCGATATCAAGGTGCTGCCAAAAACCATGGTGCACAAATATTTCAGCTGGTGGCACGTCGGCGTGGCGCAGGCCTCGACCTCCGAACGCACCCAGGCGGTGGCGCAGAAGCTGAACGCCCATCTCGACCAGGCGCGCAAATACTAAATTCCGGCCGGGATTAGCCGGCCTTTTATTCCTCGCTATGAACCCTACAGGTGTAATTATGACTTTGAAACTTGGCGTTATCGGTGCCGGCGCGATCGGTCAGGAACATATTCGTCGCTGCAACAATGTCCTGCAGGGGGCAAAAGTGGTGGCGGTATCAGATATTAACGTCGACGGCGCGCGCGCCGCGCTGCAGCGTCTGAATATTCAGGCCGAGGTTTACGCCGATGGCTATCAGGTGATCCAGTCGCCGGAAGTCGATGCGATTCTGGTGACCTCCTGGGACCCGACGCATGAAGAGTTTACGCTGGCCGCCATCGCCGCCGGTAAGCCGGTGTTCTGCGAAAAGCCGCTGGCGATGAGCGCGGAAGGCTGCCGCCGCGTGGTGGACGCGGAGATCCAGCACGGCAAGCGTCTGGTACAGGTCGGCTTTATGCGCCCTTACGATGCGGGCTATCGCGCCCTGAAAAAGGTCATTACCGACGGCGGCATCGGCGAGCCGCTGATGCTGCACTGCGCGCACCGCAACCCGGCGGTGCCGGAGAGCTACACCACCGATATGGCGATCACCAACACGCTGATCCACGAGCTGGACGTGCTGCGCTGGCTGACCAACGACGACTATAAAAGCGTGCAGGTGGTTTTTCCGCGCGTGACGTCGAAGTCGCACGCGCGCCTGAAAGATCCGCAAATCGTGCTGTTTGAAACGCAAAAAGGGGTGCGCATCGACGTCGAGATCTTCGTTAACTGCGCCTACGGCTACGACATCCAGTGCGAGGTTGTCGGCGAAACCGGTATCGCAAAGCTGCCGGAGCCCGCCTCGGTGCAGCTGCGCAGCGAAGCGAAACTCTCCACCACCATTCTGACCGACTGGAAAGATCGTTTTATCGAGGCGTACGACGTCGAACTGCAGGCCTTTATCAACGACGTGAAGGCGGGCGAACTGACCGGCCCGTCCGCCTGGGACGGTTTCGCCGCCTCGGTGGCGGCCGACGCCTGCCTGAAAGCGCAGCAGAGCGGTGCCATCGAGCCGGTTGAAATGCCGCCGCGCCCCGCCTTCTACGACAAAAAATAAGCCTTTCCCTTTCCTTGCGGGCGGCTGCGGCCGCCCTGACCCGTCGGGACGAAACAGATGAACAAAGAGAACGTAAAACTGGCCATTGCGCCGATCGGCTGGACCAACGACGATATGCCGGAGCTGGGCAAAGAGAACACCTTTCAGCAGACGGTCAGCGAAATGGCGCTGGCGGGCTTTACCGGCAGCGAAGTCGGCAGCAAATATCCGCGCGATCCGGCGATCCTGAAGCCGATGCTCGATATTCGCGGCCTTGAGATTTGCAACGCCTGGTTCAGTACCTTCTTCGCCAGCGGCGAAAAAGCGAAGACCATTGATGAATTCGTTAATCATATGAATTTTCTGCACGCCATGGGCGCGCGCGTCATCGGCTGTTCCGAGCAGAGTAAAAGCATTCAGGGCACCACGCTGCCGGTGCTGGAGCAGAAGCCGCTCTTTACTGACGAAGAGTGGCGCCTGACGGCCGAAGGCTACAACGAGCTGGCGGAGATTGCCGCGGCGAAAGGCATGCGCGTGGCGCTGCATCACCATATGGGCACCGGCATTCAGACCCTGGAAGAGATCGACCGCTTTATGGCGCTAACCAGCGATCGGGTCGGGCTGCTGTATGATACCGGCCATATTTACTACTCCGAAGGCTCGCAGCAGGCGATGCTCGACGTGCTGCAAAAGTATCTGCCGCGTATTTTCCACGTTCACCTGAAAGATGTGCGCGACGAGATTGTCGCCGAGGTGCGCGATAACCACCTCTGCTTCCTCGACGGCGTTAAGAAAGGCACCTTTACCGTGCCGGGCGACGGCGTTATCGACTTTAAGCCTGTGTTTAAGATCCTGGATGAGTATGGCTATAAGGGCTGGATGGTGGTTGAAGCGGAGCAGGATCCCGCGCTGGCCAACCCGTTCGAATATGCGGTGAAGGCGCGCAAATACATTCGCGAAAACGCCGGACTGTAACGGCATTTGCCAGGCCCTGCTGCGCGGCGCAAAGGCGTGTAGCAGGACCTGTTTCGCTTTTTCCTCCGCTTTTCACCGCTATTTCCGCCACAATCCCTGCATTATGTGAGGTAATTCATAAAGCGATGAAATAAACCCCGCTGTGGGCGCAAACAAATGAAATTTTCCATCCATCTGGTACTATAGCGCTCATTATCCAGCCATTTTTCTTTTTTTAACGGGCCGAAGTAATGACCAATAACCCTACCCAACTCTCCCTGTTACAGGATGATATTCGTCGCCGCTACGAAACGCTGAGCAAGCGCCTGAAGCAGGTGGCTCGTTATATTCTTGATAACAGCAACAGCATCGCCTTTGATACCGTAGCGTCGATTGCCGCGCAGGCTGACGTGCCGCCGTCGACGCTGATTCGCTTCGCCAACGCGTTCGGCTTTAGCGGCTTCAACGAAATGAAACAGGTTTTCCGTCAGCATCTGATGGAAGAGACGGTCAACTATACCGAGCGCGCGCGCCTGTTTCGCCAGACCGCCACCGACGACGCCGCGACCTCGCCGGAAAGCCCGGTGGAGATCCTGAATGTCTTTACCATGGTCAACAGCCAGGCGCTGCAGCAGCTGGCGATGCAGGTCAATCCCGACCAGCTCAACAAAGCGGTGCAGCTGCTGAACGACGCTGAAAACATCTATGTGATCGGCCTGCGACGCTCGTTTAGCGTCGCCTCCTATCTGGTCTATGCGCTGCGTCATCTTGAACGTCGCGCTTTCCTGATCGACGGCCTGGGCGGGATGTTCACCGAGCAGCTGAGCCTGGTAAACCCGAAAGATGTGGTTATCGCCATCAGCTACTCGCCCTACGCGCGCGAAGCGGTAGAGCTGGTTGAGATGGGCGCGAAGCGCGGCGCGCATCAGATCGCCATTACCGACAGCCAGGTCAGCCCGCTGGCAGCCTTTAGCGACGTCTGCTTTGTGGTGCGGGAAGCGCAGGTAGATGGATTCCGGTCGCAGGTCGCCTCTCTCTGCCTGGCGCAGACGCTGGCGGTATCGCTGGCGCTGAATAACGCTAACAGCTGATCGCCCTTCTCCGGCAGCAAAAAGGGCAATACTGTGATTGCCCTTTTTGCTCTCTGCGCGTCGCCCTGGCTATTCGCGAGGGTAGTTATCACTGTTAACCCAGGCGTGATCCTTCTCCCAGGTAAACTTCCACAGCCGCACCGGGCCAGCCATAACGTTGAGGTAGTAGTTGTTGTAGCCCGCAATGGTGGCTACCGGGTGATAGCCGCGCGGCACCATCACCACGTCGCGGTTATAGGGCGCCATACACTCGTCCAGCGAGCGGTCCTCGGTGTAGACGCGCTGCATGGCGAAGCCCTGCTCTGGATCGAAACGGTGGTAGTAGGTCTCTTCCAGACAGGTTTCGTTTTCGCTGTTTTCCTCGTCGTGCTTATGACTTGGATAAGAGCTGGTATCGCCTTCGTTGGTATAGACCTCCACCACCAGCAGGCTGTCGGCCGGTTTGTTATCCGGCAGAATATTGTGTACCAGACGCTGATTGCGTCCCTTGCCGCGCTGCTCAACGCCGACGTCCGCTGGCGCGATCAGGCGCGCCGGCAGATTGCCCTGGCCTGGCGCGCTGCAGACCGCCAGCTCCAGATCGCTGTCGGCGACGATTTCCACCTCGTCGTGGTGCGGCACATAGACTGAATAGGGCGGCACGCGCTCAAACGGCGACATGCGCTTGCCGATGCCGGGAAATTCAGCGTGGCGCGTTTTCACCGAGGCGAGCCCCGCTACCAGCACCAGGCAAAGCTCTTTATCGCCGCTGCTCAGCTGCAGCCTCTCCCCTTTTTTCAGCAGATAAGCGTCAAAGCCGACATAGCGCCATCCCGCGCTTTCCGGCGTAACGTGCTGGATGCGGCCACTGGCGTCCGGCTGCTGCGCTTTTGCAAGAAAAGACATCCCCACTCCTCTTTTTTAGTCTGAAAACAGGCAGCTACAGCTGCGTTGCCGCAGAGCTGTAGCTGGAATTGCTGTCTGATGCGCTTAGCTCAGGGTTGGCATGCTGAACTCCGAGACCGTCTGCTGGCCGCTCGGCCAGCGCGCGGTGGCGGTTTTCATGCGGGTATAGAAGCGCACGCCGTCCGGGCCGTGTACGTTGAGCGCGCCGAACACCGAACGCTTCCAGCCGCCGAAGCTGTGAAACGCCATCGGCACCGGCACCGGCACGTTGACGCCGACCATGCCCGCTTCCACATCCTGCACAAACTCGCGCGCGGTATTGCCGTTGCTGGTGAAGATGGCGCTGCCGTTGCCGAACTCATGGCTGTTGACCAGCTGCAGCGCGCTGGCGTAGTCCGGCGCGCGCATAATGCTCAGCACCGGCCCGAAAATCTCTTCACGCCAGATGGTCATCTCCGGGGTAACGTTATCGAACAGCGTGCCGCCGACGTAGTAGCCTTCCCCGTAGCCCGGCACCTGGAAGTTGCGGCCGTCGACCACCAGCTTCGCACCCTCCTGCTCGCCCTTGTCGATATAGCCCAGCACCTTTTTCTGATGCGCGGCGGAGACGACCGGCCCCATCTCATTCTCTTCGGCGCCCCGGTTAATGCCGGGCCCGACGCGCAGCGCGTTGATCAGCGGCGTCAGGCGCGCAATCAGCTTATCGGCGGTATCGTCGCCAACTGCAACCACCACCGGCAGCGCCATGCAGCGCTCGCCGGCCGAGCCGAACGCACCGCCCATAATGGCGTTTACCGTGGCGTCGAGATCGGCGTCCGGCATCACGATGGCGTGGTTTTTCGCCGCGCCAAACGCCTGTACGCGCTTGCCGTGGGCGCTGGCGGTTTTATAGATATGCTCGGCGACGCCGGAGGAGCCGACGAAGCTCACCGCCGCAATGCGCGGATCTTTATAGAGCTGCTCGGCATCTTCGTTCGAGGAGTGCACCACGTTAAATACGCCGTCCGGCAGGCCCGCCTCTTTCAGCAGCTCCGCCATGCGCACCGCCGCCGAAGGATCGAGCGCGGGTGGCTTGAGCACAAAGGTATTGCCGCACGCCAGCGCGATGGGGAACATCCAGAGCGGCACCATCGCCGGAAAGTTAAACGGCGTAATGCCCGCCACCACGCCAACCGGCTGCATCAGCGAATAGCTGTCAACGCCGGAGCCGACGTTAGCGGAATATTCACCTTTAATCAGATGCGGAATGCCGCAGGCGAACTCCACCACTTCCAGCCCGCGCGTCAGCTCGCCCTGCGCGTCCGACCACACTTTACCGTGCTCAGAGACGATCAGTTCGGCCAGCTCGTCGCGATGCTGCTCCATCAGCGCCTTAAAGTTAAACAGCACGCGGGCGCGGCGCAGCGGTGAGGTTTTCGACCAGGCGGGAAAAGCCTCATGGGCAATTTTAATCGCCTCGGCGACTTCCGCCCCGGTGCTCTGAGTCAGCTCGCGCACCACTTTGCCGGTCGCCGGATCGTAAACAGGGATGGTTTCGTTGCTGGCGCTGTAGGTGATCTGACCGCCAATGAAGTTTCCTGTGATGTTCATTTCATAGCCTCTTGAGATAGGTAAGTTCCCTGCAGCGCCTCTGCGTAACGACGCTGTCTGACCAGGCAAAGCCGAAAGCATGCTATGAAGCTATTACAGTGAAATAAATTTTTCAAATAAAACTTTTTGGAAAATTTCCTTTTAGCGGCATGGATCGCATTTTTGCCGCTGCTGCAAAAAAGCGCGCGCTGGCGGGCCCCAGCGCCTGAGTTCCACTGAGGTTTACAGCAGATTTCCGCCCTGAAAAAGCGAACAGAAGCGGCGCGGCAACGGCGAAAAATGAAATTAATGCGAGGCAGATCTCAACCTTTACATTCCATAATTCACTATTTATGAAATAAATGTTTTCTTTGCCCTCAGTTTATTTCCTCTCTCTTGCCTCACTACAGGAGCCGCAGCATGGCCATCGATCCAACCCGTTTCTGTATTAACCGTAAAATCGCGCCAAATCTTTCATTAGAGGCGTTTTTTCAGCTGGTTCAGCGCCTGGGACTGAACAAGGTAGAGTTGCGTAACGATATGCCGAGCGGCAAGGTGTGCGACGACCTGACCGCTGAGCAGACGCGCGAGCTGATAGCGAAATACAATATTGAGGTGGTGACCATCAACGCGCTCTATCCCTTTAACCGCGTGGATGAGGCGCTGCTGGCGAAAGCCGACGCGCTGCTGCGTGACGCGCAGGCCATCGGCGCCCGTGCGCTGGTGATGTGTCCACTGAACGAAGGCGTCGAGATTGCGCCGGAAGAGACGCTAGCGGCGCTGCGCACGCTGGCACCGCGCTTTGCGCAGCATGGCGTCCAGGGGCTGGTTGAGCCGCTGGGCTTCCCGGTCAGCTCGCTGCGCTCGGCGGTGCAGGCGCAGCAGCTGATCCGCGACGCGCAGGTGCCGTTTAAGCTGGTGATCGACACCTTCCATCATCATCTGTATGAGCATGCCGAGCAGGAGTTCCCGGCGGAGATCGACGTCGATATGATTGGTCTGGTGCATCTTTCCGGCGTGGAGGACAGGCGCGCCACCGCAGAACTCACCGATGAAGAGCGCATTATGCTGAGCGACCAGGATGTGCTGAACAGCGTGGCGCAGGTGAAGCGGCTGGAGATGCTTGGCTATAAAGGCGTCTACGCCTTTGAGCCCTTCTCCTCCGAGCTTAACAGCTGGACCCCCACGGAGATTGAGCGCCAGATTCGCCACAGCATCGCGCTGCTGCAGGCCTGACTCTTGCGCGGCGGGCCGGTTGCCCGCCGCGTCGCCCTACCCTTATCTGTGTCTTGCGACACGTTTTGGCCTCGGTCGGAGGCCGCTTTTTTACCCTTCCTTCGCCTCTTGCGACGTGGCCGGCAGCCGCCGCGCCAGCCGCAGGGTGCAGAACAGCCCCAGACAGACCAGCAGCGCCGTCAGCAGATAGACCAGCGGGACGCCTGCAAAACTCATAATAAAGCCCGCGACCGGGCCGGTGATGCCCAGCGCTAAATCCATAAAGGCGGTGTAGGTCGCCAGCGCGCTGCCCTGATTCGCCTGCGGCACCGCTTTTACCGCCACCACGCCAAGCGCCGGAAAGACCAGCGAAAAGCCGGCGCCGGTCAGCAGCGCGCCGCTTTTCGCCATCCAGGGATCGAACGCGCCCGCCACCAGAAACAGCCCAAGCGCCTCGACGGCCAGGCAGGCGCTGGCGACCCGCAGTCCGCCAAAACGGTTAATCGCATTCGGGAACAGCAGCCGGGTACCGACAAAGGCTGCGCTGAACAGCGTCAGCGCGAAGGCCGCGCCGTCCCAGCCCTTTGCCTGATAGAACAGGGTAATAAAGGTGGCGATAACGCCGAACCCCGCCGATCCCATTGCCAGAATCAGACCGAAGCCGTAAATCTTGCCGAGCACGTCGCGAAACGGCAGCGGGCGGGCGCGGCTGCCCTTCACCGCCGGACGCGGCAGCGCCAGCGCAATCGCCAGCACGCAAATAGCGATAATCACCAGCGAAAGCAGCAGCAGCCCACCCTGACGGTAGATAATGACCCCCAGCGGCGCCCCCAGCGCCATCGCGCCATAGGTGCAGATGCCGTTCCAGGAGATAACGCGGCCGATATGCAGCGAACCGACGCGCGCCACGCCCCACAGCGAGGCGCCGGTGCCGGTGAAGCTCTGGCCGACGCCAAGAATCACGCGTCCGAGGCAGAGCAGCGCCAGGCTGACGACAGACGACGCCGCAAGCCAGGTCGCCAGCAGATAGCAGAGGCCGCTGAGCAGCACGCCGAACAACCCCAGCACCACAATGCGCTTCGGCCCCCAGATATCGGCGTAGCGCCCGGCGTGAGGGCGGCTCAGCAGCGTCGCCACATACTGCAGGCTGATCACGACGCCCGCCCAGAAGGCGCTGTAGCCGAGCTGGTCATGCACCAGGCCCGGCAGCACCGCCAGCTGCAGGCCGATGGTGAGGTAGCTGGCGAAGTTATAGATAACGATGGAAATAATCAGCAGGGTCAATCCAATACCCCTGTAAGCAGGTTCCGCTGCAGGTTGATCTGGCATGAAAAAGTGCGCTCCTGGTTGATTAAATTTTTACAGGCAGGAGATCTCACTATACGCTTTTTCGCCGTACACGCATCCGCGAGGATATTCAGGGTTGAATTCTCTGATTTGCGCTCCGCTTTTACAGCCGAATCAGACGGTTAATTACCTTTCAGCTACACTACTCTCTGCGGTCTGGCTTTTCAGGAGAGGGGATGAACGAAATACAGCAGGAAAAAATTGGGCAAAATATTCTGACTAAGCTGGCGATGCTGGTGATTATTCTCGCTGGCATCCGCGCCGCCTCCGATATTATGGTGCCCTTCTTACTGGCCGCCTTTTTCGCCATTGTGCTCAATCCCATCGTGACCTTCCTGATGCGGCGCGGCTGGCGGCGCGGGCTGGCGATCACGGTGGTGATCTCGGTGATATTTATCGTGATTTTACTGCTGGTGGCGGTGCTCGCCAGTTCAGTCAGCGAGTTCTCCGATATCTACCCGCAGCTGCGCGCCACCCTGGAGCAGAAGATGAGCGTGGTGCAGCACCTGGCGTCAGGCATCGGCATTCACGTCTCCACCAGTACGCTGGTGCAGCGCTTCGATCCCAATATGCTGATGTCGTTCGCCACCGTCGCGCTGACGCAGTTCTCCGGCATGATGAGCAATTTCGTGCTGCTGATCCTGACGGTGGTCTTTATGCTGTTCGAAGTGCACCATCTGCCCTATAAAATGCGCAACGCGCTGACCAATCCGCAGATCCGCATCGCCGGGCTGCACCGGGCGCTGAAAGGGGTGACGCACTACCTGGCGCTGAAAACGCTGATCAGCCTGATTACCGGCGTATCGGTATGGGGCTGCCTGTTTCTGCTCGATATCAAGTTCGCGCTGCTGTGGGGCGTGGTGGCCTTTATTCTTAACTATATTCCCAATATCGGCCCGATTATCGCCGGCATTCCGCCGGTGCTGCAGGCGCTGCTGCTCAACAGCCCTTACGACGCGATGCTGGTGGCGGCGCTCTTTACCGCCATTCATATGGTGTTCGGCAATATGCTGGAGCCGCGCGTAATGGGGCGCGGCTTAGGGCTGTCGACGCTGGTGGTGTTTCTGTCGCTGATTTTCTGGGGCTGGCTGCTGGGGCCGGTCGGCATGCTGCTTTCAGTGCCGCTGACCAGCATTACTAAAATCCTGATGGAAACCACGCCGGGCGGCAGCCGACTGGCGATTATGCTCGGCGCCGGCCGGCCTAAACGGCATAAAATCTAGCCCAGCAGCCGCCGCCGCACCTGCGTCAGATGGTTTTCCATCGCGGCGCGCGCGGCGGCGGCGTCGCCTGCGCAAATAGCCGCGGCAATCTGCTGATGATCGCGGTTCATCTCATGGGTAAAGTCGTTGTCGGTAAAATGGCGCTCCAGCCGCCGGAAGCGCGCGCTGTCGCGCTTGTTCCAGAGGGACTCCATCATCTCGCGCAGCACCTCGTTGCCGCTCATTTCGCCAATCAGCAGATGAAAGCCTTTGTCCTGCTCAAGAAATTCCGCGTCGTTGGCGCGGTAGTGCAGCAGCCTGTCGGCCAGCGCGCGCAGCTGTTCGCGCTGCGCCGGGCTGCCGTTGCGCGCCGCCATCTCCGCCAGCATCCCCTCGAACGCAAGACGCGCCTGCAGCAGATCCTCCAGGCTGTGATCCGCTTCCGTCGCAGGCGCGCTAGCGGGCGGCTGCGGCTGCATCGCAAAGACGCCGTTGCCGGTGCGAATATCCACCCAGCCGGTCATCTCCAGCGCGATCAGCGCCTCGCGCACGGAGGATCGACTGACCCCAAGCTGCTTCGCCAGCTCGCGCTCCGGCGGCAGAGCCGCGCCTGGTGCGAACTCGCCGCGTTGAATACTTTCCATAATCGCGTTGGCGATCTGGCGATAGAGACGTTCCGTTTTCAGCACAGGCAGCGCCATATTTTTTCTCCTGTCAGCAGCGGTGCAGCGTAGCACAGGCCGTACGCCCTTTCCGCCAGGCGCAATTCACTGCGCTGCGATCGCGATCACGGCCTTTCCCATCAGGCTAGCATACTCTTGGTCCAGCGGCCTGACCACTGGGCCGAATATGCGGCTTAAGGAGTGAAAATGGAACATACATGGCGCTGGTATGGCCCCAACGATCCGGTTTCGTTAGACGATGCGCGCCAGGCGGGCGCGACCGGCATCGTAACCGCTTTACACCATATTCCCAACGGCGACGTCTGGCCGGTGGAAGAGATTAAAGCGCGTCAGGCGCTGCTGGCGGAAAAGAATCTGGTCTGGTCGGTGGTAGAGAGCATTCCGGTACACGAGGCGATCAAAACGCAGCGCGGCGACTATCAGCGCTATATCGCCAACTATCAGCAGTCGATACGCAATCTGGCGGCCTGTGGCATCGACACGGTGTGCTACAACTTTATGCCGGTGCTCGACTGGACGCGCACCGATCTCGCCTGGACGCTGCCGGACGGCGCCAAAGCGCTGCGCTTTGACGCTGACGCCTTCGCCGCCTTCGAGCTGCATATTTTGCAGCGCCCCGGCGCGCAGCAGGATTATTCAGCGGCGGAGCAAGAGGCGGCGGCGCGCTGCTTCGCCGCCATGAGCGACGAGGAGAAGGCGCTGCTGACGCGCAATATTATCGCCGGTCTGCCGGGCGCGGAAGAGGGCTACACGCTCGATCAGTTTCGCGCGCAGCTGGCGCAGTATGACGGCATCGACAAGGCAAAGCTGCGCGAACATATGGCGTTCTTTCTGCGCGCCATCGTGCCGGTGGCCGAAGAGGTCGGTATCAAGCTGGCGGTCCATCCGGACGATCCGCCGCGCCCTATTCTCGGCCTGCCGCGCATTATCTCTACCGAAGAGGATATGCAGTGGCTGAAAGAGACGGTAGACAGCCTGCACAACGGTTTCTGCTTCTGCACCGGCTCTTACGGCGTACGCGCCGACAATAACCTGACGCAGATGGCGGAGCGCTTCGCGGACCGCATCAACTTTATCCACCTGCGCGCCACGCGGCGCGAAGCCAACCCCAACAGCTTCCATGAGGCGGCGCATCTGGCGGGCGACGTCGATATGGTCGGCGTAATCAGGGTAATCCTGGCGGAGGAGCAGCGCCGTCGGCGCGCGGGCGAGAAGCATGCGATTCCGATGCGTCCCGACCACGGCCATCAGATGCTCGACGACCTGCACAAGCGCACCAACCCTGGCTATTCGGCGATTGGCCGTCTGAAAGGGCTGGCGGAGCTGCGCGGCGTCGAGCTGGCGCTGCGTCAGACGCTGTTCAACGAGTAATGCGGTAAAAAAACAGGGCATGGGCGAAGCACCGCGCCCTTTGCCCTGTTACTGCGGAAACAGGCTGCGGTCGGTAATCGCCGCCACATCCACCCGGTTCGGCAGAATTTTCAGCGCGCTGAAGAGATCCGACACCTTCTGCACCTTTTCAATATCCTCAGCCGTTACGCCGCGAATACCGTGGGAAATGCGCGCGGTAATCTTCGCCGCATCGGCCGGCGGCAGGCGCGTCAGCTGCGCATAAACCTGGTTGTACTCCTCTTTATGGGTCAGCGCCCACGCGCGCGCTTTCGCCAGCCGCTGGGCGAAATCGGCGATGGCCGCGCGCTTGCCGGGATCGTCCAGCGACTGCTGGGTAGCGGTCACAAACGACAGCGCGGTGGTAAGCCCTTTGCCGTCGCGCAGCAGCCGCGCGCCGTGCTGCTCGGCGATGCCAAGATAGGGATCGAACGTTGCCCAGGCACCAATCTGCCCGGCGTTAAAAGCGGCGCTGGCGTCGGTCGGCAGCACAAAGCGCACCGGCACGCTGTCGCGCGGCACCTGCGCTTCGCCCAGCGCCTCATAGAGCAGATGCTGCGAGATGCTGCCGCGCGCCGAGGAGACCACAACCTCTTTGCCTGCCAAATCCTTTACGCTGCGCACCGGCGAGTCGGCAGGCACGATCAGCCCATTCGACCCGGCGTCGCCGACATTGGTGGCGATGATCTTCAGCGGCACGCCGCCGGACGCCGCCATCAGCACCGGCAGATCCCCCGCGTAGGAGGTGTCGACCGCGCCGGCGCGCTGCGCTTCAAACAGCGGCGCGGCGCCCTGAAAATTAGCCCAGCGATAGCGCCAGGGCGCATCCTTCAGCACGCCGGAGGCCTCTACCAGCGACCGCAGATTGCGCGCCTGGTCACCCAGCACCAGCGTGACCTCGCTGAGATCGGGCGCCGCCTGTGCCATTGCGCTGGCGCTCAGCAGCAGCGAGGCCGCAAACGCTTTAAGTCTGTTCATAGCGGCTCCTTACAGGGCGTTGCGGTTGAGCTGGCGAATATAGGCGTCCCAGTGCAGCTGATACTTTTTGTTGCGGATGCTGTTATCGAACGCCTGCGCCGCTTTTTCCGCCACCGCATCCGGTAGAATTATCAGCGGCGCGCCGCCCGACTGCGCCGCCAGCTGCGCCTGGCAGGCGCGCTCAAGGTAGTAGAGGTTATAAAAGGCTTCTTCGATGCTGCCGCCTGCGGTCAGCAGGCCGTGGTTGCGCAGGATCAGCGCGTTGAGGCTGCCGAGATCGTTGACGATGCGCTGCTGCTCGTCGAGATCGAGCGCAATACCTTCATAGTCGTGGTAGCCAACGCGCTGGTGAAAACGCGTGCTGTGCTGCGAGATCATCAGCAGGCCGCCCTGCTGTGCCGAGACGCCGATGCCCGCCGCCGTGTGGGTATGCATCACCGCATGCGCGTCCGGCCGGGCGCGATGGATGGCGCTGTGGATAACGAAGCCGGCCGGGTTGATGCCCAGTCCGGTGGGATCGTCGATAATATTGCCGTCGATATCGATCTTCACCAGGGTTTCCGGCAGGATCTCGTCAAACGTCTGGCCGAAAGCATTAATCAGGAAGTGCGGACGATCGCCCGGCACGCGCAGCGAAAAGTGGGTATAGATATGGTCGGTCCAGCGCAGCTTTGCCGCCAGATGATAGGCCTGCGCCAGCCTGACGCGCGCCTGCCATTCCGCGTCGGGAATACGCTGCTGAAGAGAAGAAGATGCCAGGGTTGCCGTACTCATAGACGCCTCTTTATTATGCTATTCAGTATGACGTCATGGTTACACAGCGTTTTCGCCGCAGGGAAATGCCAAAAGCGGCAAAACAATCTCAATAATTGCAAAGCCCGGTCGATACTTGATCTGCGTCACCCGCTCGCCTGAGCAAAACGCTACCCTGCACGGCCTGAGAGCGTGCTATGCTGCGCTGATTAAATCTGCACCTCCTCACAGACGCATCAACATTCAGAGGAACTGGCGGTGCCGCCGTTAAAACGAAAACGCGACTACGCAAGAATAATTATTATCCTGTCCGGGGTGCTGCCCTTGCTGCTCGGCATCCTGTTCACGGCGATCGACGCGCGGCATACCGTCCAGCAGCAGCAGATCAACGCCGCCAATACCCTGCTCTCGCAGGCGGAAAAAATGAGCGACAGCGCCTGGGATATGATCACCTGGCTACGCCGTTTTCACCGTCAGCCCTGCGAAAAATTCGAAGACGAACTGCAGCGCGCCGGCAACCTTAACGCCTATTTCCGCGCCATCGGCAAGCTGGAAGGGGTGAAAATCACCTGCTCGTCGGCCTACGGCGTTAATCCCGGCTCGTTAAGCGACATGATACTGCGTGCGCCGCCGGTTACCGGCAAAGCCTGGTGGAGCCTCTCTCTTGCCGGCACGGCTGGCGTGCCGCAGCGTCCGGCGGTGATTTTTGTCCGGCAGCTGCCGGATGATGAGGGTTTCTGGGCGCTTATCGACGGCCAGTATCTGATGGATTTTATGAACGCCATCGGCGAGGCGCGCGGCTATCGGCTCAGCATACGCTTTAACGACGGCGCGCCTGTCTCCACCGGCCAGGGGACGCCGCCTCACGCCAGCCTGTTTAGCGCCAGCATTTATCAGGCGCAGTCGAAGCGCTATCCCATTAGCGTGACCATCGAGACGCCAGGCGCGGAGATCATGCGCGCCTGGCGTCAGGTGACGTTGATTTTCCTGCCGATGACGGCCATTCTCTCTATTCTGCTGATGATTCTTACCGCCAACTGGCTGCAGCGCCGTATCTCCTGGCGCGATGAGATCCGCCGCGCCATCAATGCGCGCCAGTTTTCGGTTCACTACCAGCCGGTTTATAACAACCACACCGAGACCTGTAACGGCGCCGAAGCGCTGCTGCGCTGGACGCTGCCAAACGGCGACGTGGTTCGACCCGATATTTTTATCAGCGCAGCCGAAGCGGAAGGCATGATCGTGCCGCTGACGCGTCATCTTCTCGACCTGGTCGCCGAAGATGTGCAGCAGTGGCAGGTCGAGCCAGGCTTTCATCTCGGTATCAACGTCGCTGCCGAACATCTGCAGCATCCCGCCTTCGTGAAGGATATGCTCAACTTCGCCGATAAAATTAAGCAGACGCCGCTGCAGATTACCCTGGAGCTGACCGAGCGCAGCCTGATTAAAGATGGCGAAGATGTGGCGCGAAAACTCGATCGTCTGCGCGCCGACGGCATGAAGGTAGCCATCGATGATTTCGGCACCGGACACTGCTCGCTCAGCTATCTGCAGACCTTCTCGCTCGACTATCTGAAAATCGATCGTGGCTTTATCAACGCGATTGAGTCGCTGTCGGGCGAAACGCCGGTGCTGGACGCCATTATCACCCTCAGCCATAAGCTGCAGCTGGAGGTGCTGGGCGAAGGCGTGGAGACGGCGTTGCAGTACCTCTACCTGCGCCAGCGCGGCGTGACCTTTATTCAGGGCTACTATTATGCTTTGCCTATGGATAACAGCACGCTTATCGCCTGGCTCGCAGAGCATACGCATCAGCCGATACGCACAGAGGAATCTGACGATGCTCCACTGCACCCTTCTTGATGACTACCAGAACGTTGCCCTGTCGCTGGCCGACTGGGATTCGCTGCGCCCCGCCGTGCAGACCCGCTCGCTGCAGCAGCCTGTTGCCGACGACGACGCGCTGATCGCCGCGCTGGCCGACAGCGATATTATCGTCGTCATGCGCGAGCGCACCCCGCTCACTGCCGCCCGGCTGGCGCGCCTGCCGCGGCTGAAGCTGATCGTCACCTCTGGCATGCGCAATGCCGCCATCGATCTGGACGCCTGCCGCGCGCGCGGCATCGCGGTATGCGGCACCGAGAGCAGCAGCGCGCCGCCGCTGGAGCTTACCTGGGGTTTGCTGCTGGCGCTGGCGCGCCACATCGTGCCGGAGAATCAGGCGCTGCGCAGCGGCGGTCCGTGGCAGCAGCACCTCGGCATGGGGCTGGAAGGTAAAAGCCTGGGGCTGATCGGACTGGGCAAGATCGGCGGCGGTATGGCGAAAGTGGCGCAGGCGTTCGGCATGCAGGTTTGTGCCTGGAGCCAGAATCTTACCGCCGAGCGCGCGGCAGCGTGCGGCGCAACGCGGATGCCGTCACTTCAGGCGCTGCTGGCGGCGAGCGATATCGTGTCGCTTCATCTGGTGTTAAGCGAACGCACGCGCCATCTGCTGGACGCCGCCGCGCTGGCGCAGATGAAGCCCGGCGCGCTGCTGGTGAACACGGCGCGCGCGGGCCTGGTGGATCAGCAGGCGATGATCGCCGCGCTGCGTTCCGGCCAGCTGGCAGGCGCAGCGCTGGACGTATTCGACGTCGAACCGCTGCCCGTCGATCATCCGCTGCGGCAGCTGCCCAACGTGCTGGCGACGCCGCATCTCGGCTATGTCGCCGACAGCAACTACCGGCGCTACTTCACCCAGGCGGTCGAGGATATCGCCGCCTGGCTGCAACATCAGCCGCTGCGATCGCTGCTTTAGCGCTGCCTTCTGACGCAGACGCCGCAATTTTAACCGAAGCGCGGCGGTCAGATTTTCCTCTCTTTCCGCTAAGCGTCGCAAAACCTTGCAAAAATCAGCGGCGTTAAGCGCCTTATCCAACCGCCTGCTATTCCGCTATCGTCGGCAAAAAAGGCCGCTATCAGGCCAAACATGACAAATATCAACGAAAAACGGTATACTCTGCCACTGGTTGCAATAATTTCAATACTAATTATTGCGCTTAGTAGCCAGTGGAAAATTCTGCCGAACGGCTATGCTTAAATTTTCTCAATGCCGCGGACTGTTTCGTTCAATCGGTTCGCGACCTTGAGGACTTTCATGTGCTATTACAGGGTAACTCTATGAAACTACGTAGGAAGCGTGTCAAACCTATTGGGCTGGATGACGTCACTATTATCGATGACGCCCGTTTGCGCAAAGCCATTACTGCCGCGTCGCTGGGTAACGCGATGGAATGGTTCGATTTTGGCGTGTACGGCTTCGTCGCCTACGCGCTGGGTAAGGTCTTTTTCCCCGATGCGTCACCAGGCGTGCAGATGATCGCCGCGCTCGGTACCTTTTCCGTTCCCTTCCTGATTCGCCCGCTGGGCGGCCTCTTCTTCGGTATGCTGGGCGATAAATACGGTCGCCAGAAGATTCTCTCAATCACCATTGTGATTATGTCGATCAGTACCTTCTGTATCGGCCTGATCCCCTCTTACGCCTCGATTGGTATCTGGGCACCGATTCTGCTACTGATCGCCAAGATGGCGCAGGGCTTCTCGGTGGGCGGCGAATATACCGGCGCTTCCATCTTCGTTGCTGAATATTCCCCTGACCGCAAGCGCGGCTTTATGGGAAGCTGGCTCGACTTCGGCTCGATCGCTGGCTTTGTGCTCGGCGCCGGCATCGTGGTGCTGATCTCAGCGATTATCGGCGAAGCGAAGTTTATGGAATGGGGCTGGCGCCTGCCGTTCTTCCTCGCGCTGCCGCTCGGCATTATCGGCCTCTACCTGCGTCACGCGCTGGAAGAGACGCCAGCCTTCCAGCAGCACGTTGAAAAGCTGGAGCAAGGCGACCGCGAAGGCCTGCGCGACGGCCCGAAAGTGTCGTTTAAAGAGATCGCCAGCAAGCACTGGAAAAGCCTGCTTGCCTGTATCGGTCTGGTGATCGCCACCAACGTCACCTACTACATGCTGCTGACCTATATGCCGAGCTATCTGTCGCATAACCTGCACTACTCGGAAGATCACGGCGTACTGATTATTATCGCCATTATGATCGGCATGCTGTTTGTGCAGCCGGTAATGGGCATGCTCAGCGACCGCTTCGGCCGTCGTCCGTTTGTGATCATCGGCAGTATCGCCCTGCTGATCTTCTCTGTACCGTCCTTTATGCTGATTAACAGCGGCGTGCTGGGTCTGATTTTCGCCGGTCTGCTGCTGATGGCGGTGATCCTTAACGCCTTTACCGGCGTGATGGCGTCGTCGCTGCCGGCCATGTTCCCGACGCATATCCGCTACAGCGCGCTGGCGAGCGCCTTTAACATCTCCGTGCTGATTGCCGGTCTGACGCCGACGCTTGCCGCCTGGCTGGTGGAGACCACCAATAACCTCTATATGCCGGCCTACTACCTGATGGTGGTGGCGGTGATCGGCCTGATTACCGGCATCTATATGAAAGAGACGGCGAACAAACCGCTGCGCGGCGCGGCGCCTGCCGCGTCCGACCTCGAAGAGGCGCGTGAAATCCTGCAGGAGCATCACGACAATATCGAACATAAAATCGAAGATATCGACGCTGAGATCGCCCGCCTTGAGGCGAAGCGTAAGAATCTGGTGCAGCAGCACCCCGATATTAACGAGTAATCCGTTTAAGGCCCGCCACTCGGCGGGCTTTTTTTTGCGCCGCACACAATCTTCATTCTCGCGCGTTAAAAGGAGTAGACTATCGCTACTTTTTTCACCTGCGTAAGAATGAATATGTCTGACTTTACTCTGCTCCAGCGTCCAAGAAGGCTGCGCTCCAGCCCCGCGATGCGTGAACTCTTCCAGGAAACCTCCCTCAGCCTGAACGATCTGGCGCTGCCGATTTTCGTTGAGGAAGGCGTTGACGACTACAAGGCCATTGAAGCGATGCCGGGCGTGATGCGCATTCCGGAAAAGCGCCTCGCCTGGGAAATCGAGCGCATCGCCAAAGCGGGCATCCGCTCGGTGATGACCTTCGGCATCTCGCACCACACCGACGCCACCGGCAGCGATGCCTGGAATGAAAACGGCCTGGTGGCGCGCATGTCGCGCATCTGCAAAGAGACGGTGCCGGAAATGATCGTTATGTCCGACACCTGCTTCTGCGAATACACCAGCCACGGCCACTGCGGCGTGCTGTGCGATCACGGCGTGGATAACGACGCAACCCTGATCAACCTCGGCAAGCAGGCGGTGGTGGCGGCAGCGGCGGGCGCGGACTTTATCGCGCCGTCGGCGGCGATGGATGGCCAGGTTAAGGCGATCCGCCAGGCGCTGGACGCGGCGGGCTTTACCCAGACCGCCATTATGTCCTACTCCACCAAGTTCGCCTCGTCGTTCTACGGCCCGTTCCGCGAAGCGGCCGGCACCGCGCTGAAAGGCGATCGCAAAACTTATCAAATGAATCCGATGAACCGCCGCGAAGCGATTCGCGAGTCGCTGATCGACGCGGCCGAAGGCGCGGATTCGCTGATGGTGAAACCGGCTGGCGCCTACCTCGACGTGCTGCGCGACATCCGCGAACGCACTGAGCTGCCGCTGGCGGCGTACCAGGTGAGCGGCGAATACGCGATGATCAAATTCGCCGCCCAGGCGGGTGCTATCGACGAGCGTAACGTCGTGCTGGAGAGCCTGGGTGCGATTAAACGCGCCGGCGCCGACCTGATTTTCAGCTACTTCGCCCTCGACCTCGCAGAACAGAAAATCCTCTGATCGCTTCCGCATCCTGCCGTCGCAACGACGGCAGGATCGCTTTTCGCCTCTGTAACGTTAGCGCTGCGCTAACGCCTTAATTAACGTCTGATTAAAGCGATCGGGCGACTCCATCTGTGGCGCATGGCCCATGCCGGGAAACTCAATCAGGCGCGCGCCGGGAATGCGCTTCGCCGCCTCTTTGCCCAGCACCTCATAGTGACCCAGCGTCGCTTTCACCTCCGGCGAGGCGATATCGCTGCCGATAGCGGTGGTATCGGCGGTGCCGATCATCAGCGTGGTGGGCACTTTCAGGTCGCCAAACTCGTAAAATACCGGCTGGGTAAAAATCATGTCGTAGATCAGCGCCGAGTTCCAGGCCACCTTCTTATGCCCCGGGCCGGCATTCAGGCCCGCCAGCATATCGACCCATTTGTCATACTCCGGCTTCCACTGGCCGCTGTAGTAGGTGTGCTGCTCATACTTTTTGATGCCCGCCGCATCCAGCTTCAGCTCGCGCTGATACCACTGATCCACGCTGCGCCAGGGGGCACCTTTGGCTTTCCAGTCCTCCAGCCCGATGGGGTTCACCAGCACCAGCTGCTGCGTCTCGGCGGGATACATCAGCGCATAGCGCGTGGCGAGCATGCCGCCGGTGGAGTGGCCGACGATCGTTGCTCTCTTTATGCCGAGATGCGCCAGCAGCTGATGAGTGTTATCCGCCAGCTGCTGGAAGCTGTATTGATAGTTATCGGGCTTGCTGGCGCTGCAAAAGCCGATCTGATCCGGCGCGACGACGCGATAGCCCGCCTGGCTTAGCGCGCGTATGCTCTCCTCCCAGGTTGCGCCGCAGAAATTTTTACCGTGCAGCAGCACCACGGTCTGCCCGTTGGCGCGACCAGTTGGCCTGACATCCATATAGCCCATGCTGAGCGTCTGCTGCTGAGAAGAGAAGCTGAAGCGCTGGAGCGGGAAAGGATACTGGAAGCCTTCCAGCTGTTCGCCATAGGTGGTGGCGGCAAAAGCGGGCGCAGCGCTAAACAGGGTTACTGAGGCAAGTAGCGCAGCAAGCGATTTTTTCGGGCCAGAGGTCGGACGCATACGGTGATCTCCATTATGAGCAAAAGAGCGGCAGTGTGACACGCGCTAAGGCCAGTCGTATTGTTGCGCTGTGTCATATAAATGATTTTTCTACAAAAAAGCGTAGTCTGCTCTCTGTCATTTTTCCTGATGGTCAAAAGCGAATAAAATGCCCGCCTCCGTCAATTACCGTCATAAATATTGCAGAAAATCTAAATATTCCCGACGGCGCGAGAAGATTAAGTTACGTTTATTTATTTTTTTGGCTTAATTTTCACAACCAAAATACAACACGGCCTCCTTTTTGATAAAAAACTCATATATCGCTCCTCTTGTAAAAAAATAAAAATGAATATTCTGATACTTCTTTACTTAAGCCACACTTAGCGAAAGATTAAAAACCCTACACTATGCGCAATTTTTTATGAGGTGGATTATGCAAGAGAAGAAATATAATGAAGAGGTGATTGATAGCGTGACCGAGTGGATTAACACCCATCTCGATCAGCGACTCAGCATTAATGATATTGCCGAAAAGTCCGGCTATTCCAAATGGTATCTACAGAAGCTTTTCGCCCGCTGCCGCAACGAGACGCTGGCGCGCTATATTCGCAAGCGTAAACTGGCCGCCTGCGTCTACATCCTGAAAAGCAGCGACACGCCGATTATTACTCTGGCGATGAAATACCATTTCGAAAGTCAGCAGTCATTTACGCGCTCTTTTAAGCAGGTCATGGGCTGTACGCCCTACGTCTGTCGCAAGCGTCAGCTCGATCCAGAAATCCAGGCGCAGCTGGAAGGCAATATTAATCCCTGCGAGCTCTGTCTACAGGCAAAGCCCGTTGTCAACAACCACAAACGTTTTACCTCTGCGCGTCTGGATATTCGCAATATCGACACTGCAGAGGCCTGCAATGGCCTGCGCTGATGGCGTTTATAACAGTGAAAAATAAAGGGCGACCACAGCGCCCTTTATTTTTCTACTCTTCGTCCGGCGAGTAATATTGCACGCCGATTTTAATGCGTTCACGCCCGCTGGCTACGCGATGCCGATTGCTGTCGCGCAGCGAATAGACGCAGCCGCAATACTCCTGCTGATAAAATCGCTCGCGCTTGCTGATTTCGATCATGCGCGCCGATCCGCCGCCTTTACGCCAGTTGTAATCCCAGTAGATCATCTCGGGATAGCGGCTGGCGGCGCGCACGCCGCAGTCGTTGATCTGCTGCATATTTTTCCAGCGCGAAATGCCGAGCGAGCTGGTGATCACCGGAAAGCCATGTTCATGCGCATAGAGCGCGGTGCGCTCAAAGCGCATATCGAAACACATGGTGCAGCGTTCGCCGCGCTCCGGCTCCCACTCCATGCCTTTTGCGCGCTCAAACCAGTTATCGCGATCGTAGTCCGCGTCGACAAAGGGCACGTCGAACTGCTCAGCGAAGCGGATATTCTCCTCTTTGCGCAGCTCATACTCTTTCAGCGGATTGATATTGGGGTTATAGAAAAAGATGGTGTAATCGATGCCGGACGCCAGCATCGCCTCCATGACCTCGCCCGAGCAGGGCGCGCAGCAGGAGTGCAACAGGACTTTATTGTGGCCGCCAGGCAGCGGCAGCGGCTTGCGCTGAAGGGACTGAGACATACTAACTCCTTGTCAGACTATGCCGCGAGTGTAGTGTTTCAGGGATGCAGATGCAAAAAAGGCGCTGGCGCGCCCTGTTTTACCACTGCAAAAGCTGTCCGGCGTAGTCCACGTAGTGATGGCCGCCGCGTCCGCGCCAGGCCTCCAGCTGCTGCACCAGCCCTTCGCCGCTCTGCTCGACCGTTACCGGCGCGGACTCGCCGCCCATATCGGTTTTCACCCAGCCCGGATGCAGCGACAGCAGCGTCGCGTTATGCTGGTTAATCTGCGGCAGCAGCGCGCGGCTCAGCATATTAAGCGCCGACTTGCTGGCGGAGTAGATCGGCATCGCCGCCGTGTCGTTCTCGTTCAGACTGCCGAGAATGGAGGTGGTGAAGCCGATAACGCCGTTCTGCTTCGCCAGCAGCGGCAGCAGCGCCTCCGCGCAGCGCACCGGCGCGATGGCGTTGGTCAGGAACAGCTGCGCCAGCTCGTCGTCACTGCTCTGCAGCAGGTTCTGATGCGACGGGCCGGAAATACCGGCGTTGATCAGGATCGCATCGAAGGTTTCCTCTTTAAGCCGCGCCGCCAGCTGACGCACCTCCTCCTGATGGGTCATATCCAGCGCGTGCCACTGCGCCTCCGCCTCCGGCGCGCTGCTGCGGTAGGTCGCCGTGACCTGCCACCCTTTGGCCGCCAGCGCCCTGACCACCGCCAGGCCGATGCCGCGCGATGCGCCGATAACTAATGCTTTGCCTGCCATATCCGTTCCTCTCTGATGAAGTGTCTTAAACAGCTTATAGTCGAATGCGTCATTAAGCGCGGCGCGCGCACAAGCGGTTTACGGCGGAGAGTGGGGCGTAAAACTCCCCTCTGTTTCGAGCGGCACGCCGTCGTGATGCGTCATCGCCAGCGAGCTGGCGCTGGCCGGATCGAACAGCGACAGGCTTTCAATCTGATCCACCATTAGCACTTTACGGAACGCCATGGCGTTTTTCGGCTCGGATGTAAGCGTGATGTCGTGCTCGGCGTACCAGCGGCTGTAGTTATGTTCAATCGACATGCTGAGCGTTTTGCTGTCGCGGTAGCCGCTGAGCATCGGGATGATCACGATATTGGCGGTGTTTTCATACTCAAAGGTGGCGGCATGCACCATGCCAATATAGATACGGCGCGACTTGAGGGTAATCCACGCCAGCTCGCCCTCCCGCATGCACTGATAGAGCAGCTGCTCGACGCCGTTGGATTTGGAAAGCTGCTGATAGAGATCCTGGCGTCCGCTGCTGTTCAGGCGCGCGCTCGCCGACCAGTTCGAGCGGTACATACAGAACAGCACCGCGAAGGCGAGCATCACCACCACCGGCGCCTGGATGCCGAGGAAGCTCCAGTTCATAAACTCCATCTGCCAGCGCAGATGTTCGCCTGGCACCAGCTGCAGCGCGTTAGCGAGGCTGGAGACAATCAGCAGCAGCAGCCAGATGATAGCGGTCGCCAGCATCCCCTGCAGCACGAAGATACAGCCGTAGAGCGCTACCAGAAAATAGACATCCCAGCCGAAGCTGCGACGGATTTTAAACCGGCTGGAGAGATCGCGGCTGGTGTACCAGTAGCCGCAGACCATCAGCACCATGAATATCGCCGTACCCATCTTAAACTCCTTTTAGCGTTTCGACGTGGCGGGCGAAATCCTCATGCACTTCCTCACTCAGCACGTTTACCGAAGCGTTGCCGTCCTCATCGATAATGATGCGCTCGCCGTCGGCGATGGACTCATTCAAATCCTGACGTGACATGCCTCTGATAAAGCTTTCCGGGCTGGAAAACAGGGAACGCATAAAGGTAAGCATTGGTGGCGGATCTCCTCTGTGATAAATCAGAAGTATGAAATCGGGGTGGCAAACGCGCCAGGCAGATTCGTCTAAAAGTGTTGCGAGTCAGGGAATTAGCGAAGCGGCAGATGTAGAAAACGCAGGGAAAGTGGGGTTGATGCGGAGCAGAAATCGGATTAAGAAAGGCGTCGGCCAGGCCCGGAACCGACGCCCAGCGCGCGTTACAGCGCCTGCGCGCACGCCCAGGCTGAACTCCACGCCCACTGGAAGTTGTAGCCGCCCAGCCAGCCGGTGACGTCCACCACTTCGCCGATAAAATATAATCCTGGCACGTCGCGCGCCTCCATCGTCTTCGAGGAGAGCTGCGTGGTGTCGACGCCGCCCAGCGTCACCTCGGCGGTGCGATAGCCTTCCGTGCCGTTGGGCTGCACGCGCCACTGATGCAGCGTCTGCGCCAGTTCAGCCTGCTGCTTGCCGTTGAGCTGCTTCAGCGTCACATCGGGCACCTGCCCCATCTCCTGCAATACCTCTACCAGGCGTTTCGGCAGCAGCTTCGCCAGGCTGTTTTTCAGGCTCAGATTTGGATGTGCCTCGCGCTGTACGCTGATGAACGCTTCTATCGAGGTAGCGGGGGAGAGGTTGACGGTAATATGCTCGCCCGGCAGCCAGTAGCTGGAGATTTGCAGCACCGCCGGACCGGACAGGCCGCGGTGGGTGAAGAGCATCGCCTCTTTAAACAGCGTGCCGTCCTGCGCTTCAATTGTGGTATCGAGGGCGACGCCGGAGAGCGTCTGTAGCCGCTCCAGCAGCGGCTTATGCAGGGTAAAGGGCACCAGCGCGGCGCGGGTCGGATAGACCTTCAGGCCGAACTGCTCGGCAATCTTATAACCGAACGGCGTGGCGCCAAGGCCGGGCATAGAGAGCCCGCCGCTGGCGATCACCAGCTTTTCCGCCTGCACCGTCACGCCGTTGAGCTGCAGCCGGTAGCCCGACGCGTCGCGCGCCACGCTCAGCACCTCGCTGCGCAGGCGCAGCGTCACCTCGCCCTTCTCGCACTCCGCCATCAGCATATCGACAATCTGCGCCGCCGAGTCGTCGCAGAAAAGCTGACCCAGCGTCTTTTCGTGATACGCAATCTTGTGGCGATTAACCAGCTCGATAAAATCCCACTGGGTGTAGCGCGCCAGCGCTGATTTGCAGAAGTGCGGGTTGTGCGACAGGTAGGCGGCAGGTTCGGTGTACATATTGGTAAAGTTGCAGCGCCCGCCGCCTGACATCAGGATCTTACGCCCGGGCTTTTTGCCGTTATCCAGCAACAGCACGCGGCGGCCTCGCTGACCGGCCTGCGCCGCGCAAAACAGTCCCGCCGCGCCGGCGCCGATAATAATAACGTCAAACTTTTCCACTGCCTTCGCCCCGCTTTTTTAAGAGGCGCTGATTGTAGAGGTCTGCTCTGCATGACGCCAGCGCCAAAAATTTGTCGTAATTATGTCATAATGTAAACGACTAATTTTAAGGCAGTTTTAGGTGCACTCAGTCAACTTTTGACATTCTTAAGTCAAAACAAGGCTATATTTTGCTTTCCCATACCCTGCGTTGTCGCAGATAATGCGCCGCGCTCATGTCCTCAAAATGGCGTAATGTGTATGCTACATTTGTTCGCTGGTCTTGACCTCAGTACCGGCCTGTTATTGGTTCTTGCCCTGCTGTTTGTATTGTTTTACGAAGCAATCAACGGCTTTCACGACACGGCCAACGCAGTTGCGACGGTTATCTATACTCGTGCCATGCGCGCGCAGTTAGCTGTAGTAATGGCAGGCGTGTTCAACTTCCTCGGCGTGCTGCTCGGTGGTTTAAGCGTTGCTTACGCCATTGTGCATATGCTTCCTACCGATCTGTTATTAAACGTTGGCTCCACGCACGGCCTGGCAATGGTCTTCTCCATGCTGCTGGCGGCGATTATCTGGAACCTCGGCACCTGGTATCTCGGTCTGCCGGCCTCCAGTTCGCATACGCTGATTGGCGCGATTATCGGCATCGGCCTGACCAACGCGCTGATGACCGGCACCTCGGTGATCGACGCGCTTAATATCCCTAAAGTGATAAACATCTTCCTGTCGCTGATCCTGTCACCGATTGTCGGTCTGATTATCGCGGGCGGCCTGATTTTCCTGCTGCGTCGCTACTGGAGCGGCACGAAAAAGCGCGCGCGTATCCATATGACGCCGGCTGACCGCGAGAAGATCGACGGCAAGAAAAAGCCGCCGTTCTGGACGCGTATCGCGCTGATTGTCTCCGCTATCGGCGTCAGCTATTCACACGGCGCTAACGATGGTCAGAAAGGCATTGGCCTGATTATGCTGGTGCTGATCGGCGTCGCGCCGGCAGGCTTCGTGGTTAATATGAACGCCAGCGGCTACGACATCACGCGTACGCGCGACGCGGTCAATCACCTCGAGCAGTATTATCAGCAGCATAGCGAGGCGCTGACGCACATCATTCAGATGGCACCGCCTGCGCTGCCGACACCGGAAGAGACGCCGTCTGGCCCGAAAGAGTTCCACTGCGACAGCGCCCGTGCGCTGCAGGCGGTTCAGCGCGCGCAGAGCCTGCTGAACAACAACCTGCAAAGCTACGAGCAGCTTAGCGTGGAGCAACGCAGCCAGATGCGTCGTCTGCTGCTGTGCATCGCCGATACCGCCGATAAGGCGGCCAAGCTGCCGGAAACCAGCGCCGACGATAAACGCTTCCTCGGCAAGCTGAAAACCGATCTGCTGGGCACCATCGAGTATGCGCCGGTGTGGATCATTATGGCGGTCGCGCTGGCGCTCGGCATCGGCACCATGATCGGCTGGCGTCGCGTCGCGACCACCATCGGCGAGAAGATTGGTAAAAAAGGCATGACCTACGCGCAGGGCATGTCGGCGCAGGTGACTGCGGCGGTTTCAATCGGCATCGCCAGCTACACGGGCATGCCGGTTTCGACCACGCATATTCTGTCGTCGTCGGTCGCAGGCACCATGCTGGTGGACGGCGGCGGGCTGCAGAGCCGCACCATCAAGAATATCGCCATGGCGTGGGTCTTTACGCTGCCGGTCTGTATTCTGCTGTCGGGCAGCCTCTACTGGCTGGCGCTGAAGCTGGTGTAAGACACGCAAATATCAAGGGCGACACAGGTCGCCCTTTTTATTTCTAGTGCCAGATCGCCAGACAAATCAGACTGAGGATCACCAACCCGCATAGCGCGCTGGTCAGGATAAACTGACCGCGCACCCGCTCGCAGCGACGAATAAATTCGTCATCATGATGGTCGAGATAACGTTTCGCCCAGATATAACGCACCAGCCGCACCTGTTTGCTCGGCTGACCGTGCGAGGTAAAGAAGCCTGCCCCGTCAACATACTGATAGAGTAAGGGATCGCAGCCTCGCAGCACCGCCAGCAGCGCGCGCAAAGAAGAAAAGTAGCGCGCCATATTCACAATACACACCACACAAAGAGCCCAGAAAAGCGCGATAGTGCTGATCATATTTCCCTCCCGGCTGGAGCCGCGGAGACAGGCTAGAGCGCGGCTGCGCTTCATGCTCCACGGGAAAAAGCCGACCACTGAATGACCCGAACAGATCTGTTTTTTTTGACAAGATTACGCGGTCGGCACCCGAGAAGTACCACCGTTAATTTGTAGTGTAGGAGAAGTTTTTAACTCTTTTCCAGCGAGGATTTTCGTTCGCCGCGAGCGAAAAGGCGCTAAGCCTTGATCTTATTCACAACCGAAGCGTATGCAGCAGCATTTGTTACCCGTCGCCGCTATACTAAAGGCATAACAATTATCTGTCGGGAACACCGACAGAACACCTGGTGACAAATATCGCCCGTTCGCGTAAAGGATTGCGCAGGCAATGACGCGAGAGGAAGACAGGTCGCCATCCTGAATCTTGTGAAAGGAGTTATATCATGGCTTATAAACATATCCTGATTGCGGTAGACCTTTCTCCCGAAAGCCAGCTGCTGGTGGATAAAGCCGTCTCGCTGGCGCGCCCCTATGACGCCAAAATTTCGCTGATTCACGTCGATGTGAACTATTCCGATCTCTACACCGGCCTGATTGACGTCAACCTGGGCGATATGCAGAAGCGTATCTCGGAAGAGACCCATACTGCGCTGCGCGGACTGTCGGATGCGGCAGGCTATCCCATCAGCGAGACCCTGAGCGGCAGCGGCGATCTTGGCCAGGTGCTGGTCGATGCGATCAAAAAATATGACGTGGATTTAGTGGTGTGCGGCCACCATCAGGACTTCTGGAGCAAGCTGATGTCATCAGCGCGCCAGCTGATTAACACCGTGCATATCGATATGCTGATCGTCCCGCTGCGCGACGCGGATGACGAATAACCGCAGAGAAAAGCCGGCGCGCGCCGGCTTTTTTTCGCCGCGCCGGCAGCCCGCGTTATAGCCAGATGCTTTATTGATTGTTTATTTCTTTAGTTATGGCGCAGTAGTGCGCTCACCGCTTCTGAAACACCGGCTGTTGCTGATTCACTAAAATAGCGCTGCTGTATAGCCGTTAGCCCTTGCTATTTCCTGCACCCTGTCTGCCCGCGCCAAATAAAGAATTCGCCTGTACTTTCACCGGCTTATTTCACCAATCGCCAGAATCAAACGGTTGATTTAAAAATTTGGCGGTCTGCGTATCGTGCAGGGCTTTCTGGCCTCTCCTGAGCGTCAGGGCTACGCGCGCTGGCTGAATTAGTTTCACTTTTCAGCACACACCGGAAATTAAATAAGACGTTAAGCCTGGCAGGTTAGCGCGTGCCTGACGCGACGACAGGCACGCTATTTATCTATTGCAGTGGGAGAATTATATTTCCCGGCCGAGCGGCGGATAAATATCGAAGCGATGGCTTTTGGTCACCACCGCCGACTGCGTTGCCACGCCCGCCAGCGGCGGCGCATAGTCGGGACGCTTCACCACAATGCGCTTCTTCGCCAGACGGCGCGCCGGCTCCAGCAGCGCGTCGGCGTCCTCATCGGCACCCACCAGCGACTGAAACACCCGCATCTCTTTTTTCACCATCGCGCTTTTCTGCCGGTGGGGATACATCGGATCGAGATAAACCACGTCCGGCGCAGGCATGATGTCGCCGAGCGCCTGGGCGCTGGGGGCGTGGATCAGCGTCAGCCGCTCGCGCAGCCAGCCGCCGATCTCCGCATCCTGATAGCCGCGCTGCAGACCATCGTCCAGCAGCGCCGCCACGACCGGATGACGCTCCAGCATGCGCACGCGGCAGCCGATCGCCGCCAGCACAAAGGCGTCGCGCCCGAGTCCGGCGGTCGCGTCCACCACGTCCGGCAGATAACCACTCTTTACGCCAACCGCTTTCGCCACCGCCTCGCCGCGTCCACCGCCGAAGCGACGACGGTGCGCCATCGCGCCGGAGACGAAATCGACGAAGATGCCGCCCAGCTTCGGCTCGTCGCGCTTGCGCAGTTCAAGGTGCGTCGGCGTCTGTACCAGCGCCAGCACGCTGCTTTCGTCATGCTCCAGCTGCCAGCGCAGCGCCAGATGCGACAAGGCGCCGTCACCGGCGCCCGATTCATCAATCAAACAGATCTTCACTGCAGGCGTTATCCCTTGATGCCGTAATGATCCAGCATTGCGTCCAGCTGCGGCTCACGGCCGCGGAAGCGTTTAAACAGCTCCATCGGCTCTTCTGAACCGCCGCGCGTCAGGATGTTATCCAGGAACGACTGGCCGGTCTGACGGTTAAAGATGCCCTCTTCTTCAAAGCGCGACCAGGCATCCGCCGCCAGCACGTCCGCCCACAGGTAGCTGTAGTAGCCCGCCGCGTAGCCGCCGGCGAAGATATGGCTAAAGGCGTGCGGGAAACGACCCCATTCCGGGCTCGGCACCACCGCCACCAGCTTTTTCACTTCGCGCAGGGTTTCAAGGATCTGCGCGCCTTTCGCCGGATCGAACTCGGCGTGCAGGCGGAAGTCGAACAGGCCGAACTCCAGCTGACGCAGGATAAACAGCGCTGCCTGATAGTTCTTGGCCGCCAGCATCTTGTCGAGCAGCTCTTTCGGCAGCGGTTCGCCGGTTTCATAGTGACCGGAGATAAAGGCCAGCGCATCCGGCTCCCAGCACCAGTTCTCCATAAACTGACTCGGCAGCTCCACCGCATCCCACGGCACACCGCTGATGCCGGAAACCCCCGGGGTTTCGATGCGCGTCAGCATATGGTGCAGGCCGTGGCCGAACTCGTGAAACAGCGTCGTCACTTCGTCATGGGTAAACAGCGCGGGCTTGCCGTTCACCGGACGGTTGAAGTTGCAGGTCAGATAGGCGACCGGCTTCTGCAGCGAGCCATCGGCTTTGCGCATCTGGCCAACGCAGTCATCCATCCAGGCGCCGCCGCGCTTGTGCTCGCGCGCGTAGAGGTCGAGATAGAAGCTGCCGCGCAGCTCGCCGCTCTCATCGAACAGGTCGAAGAAGCGCACGTCAGGATGATAAACGTCCACGTCGGTACGCTCTTTGGCAGTGATGCCATAGATGCGTTTCACTACCTCGAACAGGCCGTTAACGGCGCGCGATTCCGGGAAGTAAGGGCGCAGCTGTTCGTCACTGATGGTGTAGAGATGCTGCTTCTGTTTTTCGCCGTAGTAGGTGAGATCCCACGGATTCAGCTCGCTGACGCCATACTCTTTTTCAGCAAAGGCGCGCAGCTGCGCCAGCTCTTTTTCCGCCTGCGGACGGGCGCGTTTCGCCAGGTCGTTCAGGAAGTCGAGCACCTGCGCCGGATTCTCCGCCATTTTGGTGGCCAGCGATTTGTCAGCGTAGGAGTCAAAGCCCAGCAGCTGCGCCAGCTCGTGACGCAGCGCCAGCTCTTCCGCCATAATCGGGCCGTTGTCCCATTTTCCGGCGTTCGGCCCCTGATCGGAGGCGCGCGTCGAATAGGCGCGGTACATCTCTTCGCGCAGCGCGGCGTTGTCGCAGTAGGTCATCACCGGCAGATAGCTTGGAATATCCAGCGTCAGCAGCCAGCCCTCCTGCCCTTTGGCTTCGGCCTGCGCCTTCGCCGCCGCCAGCGCGCTTTCCGGCATACCCGAAAGTTCGCTTTCGTCAGTAATCAGCTTGCTCCAGCCCATGGTCGCATCCAGCACGTTGTTGCTGTAGGCGGAGCCCAGCTCAGAGAGGCGCGCGGCAATCTCGCCGTAGCGCTGCTGCTTCTCTTTATCAAGGCCGATGCCGGAGAGTTCGAAATCGCGCAGCGCATTATCGACCGCTTTCTGCTGCGCCACGTCCAGCGCGGCGAAGCTTTCACCCTCTTTCAGGTCGCGGTACGCCTGGTAAAGCCCTTCGTGCTGGCCGACCCAGGTGCTGTATTCTGAGAGCAGCGGCAGGGTCTGCTCATAGGCTTCACGCAGCTCCGGGCTGTTTTTCACCGAGTTAAGATGGCTTACCGGTGAGAAGATGCGGCCAAGACGATCGTCGACTTCCGCCAGCGGCTGCACCAGGTTGTCCCAGGTGTAGGGCGCGCCCTGCGCAACGACTTTTTCCACCGCCGCGCGGCACTCGTTCAGCGCCTCGGTCACGGCAGGCACCACATGTTCAGGCTTAATGGCGGAGAAAGGCGGCAGCGTAAAAGGCTGGAGTAATGGATTGGTCATAGCGCAGTCCTTGTTCAATGTATGGGGCGCGCGGGGCGCGCAACGCAATCTTACTAACATGCGGTTAAGTGTAGCGAAAATCAATGCCAGCCAGGATGCGCGGCGAAGAAACGCGTCAGACAGGCTGGCGGCGGAGAATCGGCCAGCATTTTTCCCCTTCAGCAGGTATAATCCCGCTTACTTGCAGTACGCCTTTTTACGCCAACCGCGGAATCCCCACTGTTATGCTGAGCTATCGCCACAGTTTTCACGCCGGCAACCACGCCGACGTGCTGAAACACACCGTACAGAGCCTGATCATCAGCGCGCTGAAAGAGAAAGAAAAGCCGTTCCTCTACCTCGACAGCCATGCCGGCGCAGGTCGCTATCTGCTGAGCGGCGAACATGCCGAGCGGACCGGCGAGTATCTGGAAGGCATCGCCCGCATCTGGCAGCAGCCGGACGCGCCGGAACTGCTGAAGCCCTACTTCAACGCCATTCGCGACCTTAACCCAGGCGGCACGCTGCGCTACTATCCTGGCTCGCCGCTGATCGCGCGCTACCTGCTGCGCGCAGAAGATAAGCTGCAGCTTACTGAACTGCACTCCAGCGACTTCCCGTTGCTGCGCGGTGAATTTCTGAAAGACAGCCGCGCCCGCGTCGAGCGCGCCGACGGCTATCAGCAGCTGAAGGCGAAGCTGCCGCCGCCGACCCGTCGCGGTCTTATCCTGATCGATCCGCCTTACGAGCTGAAAAGCGACTATCAGGCCGTGGTGAAGGCGATTCATGAGGGTCACAAGCGCTTCGCTACCGGCGTCTACGCGCTCTGGTATCCGGTCGTGCTGCGTCAGCAGATCAAGCATATGCTGCGCGATCTTGAGGCGACCGGCATCCGTAATATTCTGCAGATCGAGCTGGCGGTGCGCCCGGACAGCGATCAGCGCGGCATGACCGCATCAGGTATGATCGTCATCAACCCGCCGTGGAAGCTGGCGCAGCAGATGAACGAACTGTTGCCCTGGCTGCACCAGAAGCTGGTGCCTGCCGGAACCGGCCACGCCACCGTGACGCAGCTGGTGCCGGAATAAGCCGCTGAGCCTTACAGCGTAAACACCGCCAGGTCCTGTGCCAGCTCGGTATTGGGAAATATTGAGCGGCACTCCTCCAGCAAGCGCGGCATGTCGCGCGGCATATAGCGCGAGCTGAAATGGGTGGCGATCAGGCGCTTTGCGCCCGCCTCTTTCGCCACCTGCGCCGCCTGCAGCGTCGTAGAGTGGCCGCGTCCGTTGGCCTTCTCCTGCAACGCCGCCTCCAGCGTGGTTTCATGCACCATCAGATCGACACCGGCTGCCAGCTGCAGCGCCATCGGCGTTGGCGCGGTATCGCCGAAAATCGCCAGGCTTTTGCCTTTAGTCGCCGGGCCGAGATAGTCCGCGCCGTTAATGACCCGTCCATCCTCCAGCGTCACACGCTCTCCTGCTTTTAGCTGCTGATACCAGGGCCCGCGCGGCACCCCCTCTTCTTTCAGACGCGCGGCGTCGAGAAAGCCCGGCTTGTCGTGCTGCTCAATGCGGTAGCCGAAGCAGTTTAGCGGATGCACCAGCGGCCAGGCGCTGACGCGGAACTCGCCGTCGTCAAGCACCGGCCCCGCCTCGATCTCGACGATTTCCAGCGGATAGTCGGTATAGGATCCGCTCAGCGACAGCGCGGTTTCGACAAAGCGCCGGATGCCTTCGGGCCCGTAAATGGTCAGCGGCTCGGTGATGCCGCCCATAGAGCGGCTGGTCAGCAGACCGGGCAGGCCGAAAATATGGTCGCCGTGCAGATGAGTGATAAAAATTTTGTTCATGCGTCCCGGCTTAAGTGGCGAACGCATGTACTGAAGCTGCGTCCCTTCGCCGCAGTCGAAAAGCCAGGTGTCGCCGCGTGGCGACCAGGTAAAGGCAATGGAGGTGACGTTACGTTGCAGGCTGGGCGCGCCGCCGCCGGTGCCGAGAAATGTGAGCTGCATGCTATGCTTCCCTGTCAGTGAGGAGAGAATTCAACCCTATTACAATCATAGGCGCAATCTTTGCGCCGTCTCGCCTCTCAGCGTTACAATCCTGACCAAACTCTTGCAACCGGATGGACACACCATGACACGACATTATGACTATCTCGCCATTGGCGGCGGCAGCGGCGGCATCGCTTCAGTTAACCGCGCCGCTATGTATGGCCAGAAATGCGCCCTGATTGAAGCCAAAGAGCTGGGCGGCACCTGCGTGAACGTGGGTTGTGTCCCGAAGAAAGTGATGTGGCACGCGGCGCAGATCGCCGAGGCTATCCATCTCTACGGTCCGGATTATGGCTTCGATACGACGGTGAACCATTTCAGCTGGGAAACGCTGGTGAAAAACCGTAGCGCCTATATCGATCGCATCCACACCTCGTACGACAACGTGCTGGGCAAAAACAACGTCGACGTGATTAAGGGCTTTGCTCGTTTCGTTGACGCCCATACCGTGGAAGTGAACGGCGAGCATATTACCGCCGACCATATTCTGATCGCCACCGGCGGCCGTCCGAGCCATCCCGACGTGCCGGGCGCGGAATATGGTATCGATTCTGACGGCTTCTTTGAGCTGGACGCCCTGCCGAAACGTACGGCAGTGATCGGCGCTGGCTATATCGCCGTTGAGCTGGCGGGCGTGGTTAACGCGCTGGGTTCCGAAACGCACCTGTTTGTGCGCAAGCACGCGCCGCTGCGCAGCTTCGATCCGCTGATCACCGATACGCTGGTAGAGGTGATGAACGCCGAGGGCCCGGCGCTGCATACTCACGCCGTGCCAAAGGCGGTAGTGAAGAACGCCGACGGCAGCCTGACGCTGCAGCTGGAAGACGGGCGCGAGCAGACCGTCGACTGTCTGGTATGGGCGATCGGCCGCGAACCGGCGACCGATAACCTGAACCTGGCGGTAACCGGCGTGGCGCTGAATGAAAAAGGCTATATCAAGGTCGACAAGTATCAGAACACCAGCGTCGACGGCATCTATGCGGTCGGCGACAACACCGGCGCGGTCGAGCTGACGCCGGTCGCGGTGGCGGCGGGTCGTCGTCTCTCAGAGCGCCTGTTCAACAACAAGCCTGACGAGCATCTCGACTACAATAACGTCCCCACCGTGGTGTTCAGCCATCCGCCCATCGGCACCGTAGGCCTTACCGAGCCGCAGGCGCGCGAGCAGTACGGCGACGAGCGGGTGAAAGTCTATAAATCATCCTTTACCGCGATGTACACCGCGGTTACGCAGCATCGCCAGCCCTGCCGCATGAAGCTGGTCTGCGTCGGCGAGGACGAGAAGATTGTCGGTATTCACGGTATCGGTTCAGGCATGGACGAGATGCTGCAAGGCTTTGCGGTAGCGCTGAAGATGGGCGCGACCAAAAAAGACTTCGACAATACCGTGGCGATCCATCCGACCGCGGCAGAAGAGTTCGTGACGATGCGTTAATGATTATTGGGCCAGCCGATGCTGGCCCTCTCAATCTTTAACCGGCGTGACGTCAGGCATTGCGTTGAGCGGCCTGAAGGCGGTTCAGCTCTTCCTCTGACAGGCCGGTAGCCTGCATAATCGCCTCGCGCGGCATATTCATTTTCAGCAGGCTGCGTGCGACTTTAAGGGTGCCTTCACGCTCTCCTTCACGTCTTCCTTCAAGCTTTCCCTCAAGCTTTCCTTCAAGCCTGCCTTTCTGCTTAAGCTGTTCTGCAATGGTCATCAGTGCATCCTTCTGTTGCGGCATTCGCTGTGCCAGCGCGTGGATAAAGGCGCTGCCATCGGCGCTCTCTCCTGCCTGAACAATATAGTGTACCAGCGACAATATCTGGGAAGAAGAGAGCCAGCCTGCCAGTAAAACCGACGTCAGCCTCTCCATCACCTCCGCCAGATCTCGCTGATGGATATGCTTTTGCAGCAGCGTGAGCGCCGCCATGCTGCGATGCTCAGCGATCTCTTCGTCCGGGATCACGGTAACGTCCACCAGCGGAAACGCGCTGCCGTAGACGCTCTCCGCCAGCGCCGGATCGCTAAATTCGTCCAGCCAGCGGGTAGAAAACGGATAAGGCGTGCGCTTGCCGGCGTAAAACAACAGCGGCACGACCAGCGGCAGCTTTTTGTGCCCCGCGTCGAGATGGCGCTTCATGGCGGCCACCGCATAGCGCATCAGCCGAAACGCCATATGACTGTCGGGGGTAGACTGATGTTCAATCAGCACATGCACGTAGCCATCACCGCCGCGGCGGGTTTTCAGGCTGAACAGCACGTCGCTAAAGTACTGACGCAGGTCGTCCTCAACGAAAGAGCCAGACTCCAGCTTCAGCGTGCTGAGGTCGCACAGGGCGCGCAGTCTGGCAGGCAGGTGAAGCTCCATAAAGTCACGAGCGACGCTGGGCTGGCTGAGAAACTGCCGGAAGGTCGCATCGTGCGGGGTCGGGGTGCTGTTTTTCTTCTTCATCTTTCCTGACTCTGAAAAAAACATGAGCAGAGCCTGACACAGAAGGAAAAACCAGTCATTAGCGAGACCGGTAAAAAATAAGCCAGGAGAAGCCTGATATGAGAGTATTGCTAAATGGGTCTTTTTGAGCCAGCCTTATATCTCCTGCCACTTATGCCAGAAAGAAATATCTCTTCTTCCAAAAAGTCCAGGAGTTCTTTAATGTCTTTCTTCTTGCTTCAGAAACCTCTAAAATTTTCTTTTTAATAAAGATTTGGATAGCAATTTCTTCTGAGTGCCAGCATTTGGCATTTCCACAAACAACGCCTTAATATTATCGATTTTTGTCTTACTCGGATCCCAAAGTTCATACAATAATGCGTACGCAAAACATAAGAAACTCTGCTACAAGTTGTCATAACGTACTGACTTATAACATTTACAACCTCGCCATCTGGCGGTTTTTTGCATTTATGCTCTACCTGAAAGACACTGGGTCCAGCAGGCAGATGGGTAGTGAGCGAGCGTTAGCCGTAGAGCTAATCCTGATGACTGATTTGCCGGTTTAGCTCAATTGGTAGAGCGCCTGACCTGTAATCAGAATGTCGCGGGTTCGATGCCTGCAACCGGCACCATTTCAACAATGCCCTCTTAAAAAGAGATGTAAAAAAAAAGATATATTTAACATATCTTTAGCATTGACAAGAAATAATGTGATATCTGTCTCGCTAATTGGTAAATAACTGGTCGCAGCTGGAGTTATTGCCAATCATTTGCTGTACCTGAAAAAATGAATTTTAAAAGTACATTTTAATCAACGATGTAATTAGCTATTTTAATCTCTGTATTATTTTTTGCTTGTTTCGCGGCCTGCTGGTATAACAAATACGCAGCGCTGCTTACTATGCATTGAGTTAAATAGTGGAGATTCAAATATGGAAATTTTGGATAGAGAGCAGTTGAAGATTATATCTGGCGCGAATGCCAATAGTGGCTATGAATCTTTTAATAGTTCCAGGAATTATTCTGGCCATACCAACTATGGGGGCCAGGGTGCCGGCTTTGTTGGAACTCATTCGTGTGGGATGGATTTGGGTTCAATTATTCGTGATAACCCATGTGTATCAAGTATCGTTACGGGTGTTATATCAGGTTCAACCTCTTGGGGTGGCGTGGCCAGAGGCATTGCCGCAGGGGCAATATCATGTGCTGCCACCGGTAATGGAAATGGTGGAGGGACAGGGAATAACTATGGCGGACAGTGCACCTGGTAGGGAAAACAGGGTAAAAAATGCCTGTATTATTCCTGGGATATTATCAGCCACTGCTCTGTTAACCTCAGTAGATATTTTCCCAGATGATGGATGGATGGGTTTTCTACCGTATGAAGCCGCAAAGTTTTTTGTGATTTTATTTTGTTCTTATGGCGGCATAGCCATCCTCAAAGACTTAACCCTTTATTTTATAAAGGGTAAAAGGGAGTAACGTTCCTCCCTCTATCAAAGCTCGCTTCGGCGGGCTTTTTTATTAATCAACGTCGCCGCTGGCACTGGCCGCGCACCCAAGGCCGCAACCTTTATCTCAGGGCGGCAAACTCGCCTTAATCGCCGCCCACACCGATTCCTTTGCCTGCACGGCATAACGCCGCTAGTTTCGAGGATTATCTCCTGCCCCTTTCTGGCGCAGGAATAGGTGTCGGAAGAGCTGAAGGCTCTCTTCAGCGTCAGCGCTAACAACCTGCCGCTGCACGCCCTCTGTCTCGCTATCGAGCGCAGACAGACGACGATTACCGCGGCAGCCTGCTAGCCGCCGGGAAGTGAACGGATTAGCTAAGGCGATCGAGCCAGCGCGCATAAGCCTGATCCCACAGCGCGGCAGGGGTGCCCGCTTTGCCAAGGCCAAAGCCGTGACCGCCGCGGCTGATCTCTATCAGCTCCACCGGCACGCGGTTGCGCCGACAGGTATCGCGCATCAGCTCGGTGTTATAGGGGTTGGAGACAGGGTCATCTTCCGCCTGCGCCAGAAAGGTGGGCGGATAGCTGCGGGTTACGTAATTCTGCACCGACCAGTTCGCCTCTTCCGCCGGCGTCGCGCCGTTGCCCACCAGAATACGGTGCGTGGTGGTGTGGGTATAAGGCGCTTCCAGGGTAATAACCGGATAGATCAAACCAACGCTGTCGACTTTCGGCACCACGTGATCCAGCTCATCCTGGAATTCATAGGAGCGGAAATCTGGACGCGCCGCCGCCATGCCGAGCAGGTGCCCGCCGGCGGAGAAGCCCAGCACGTGCACTTTGCGCTCCAGCGAACGCACCAGCCGAATAGCGCGCTGCGCGTCCTGCAGCGGCGCAAGATGGCCCGCCTGCCACTTCTCTTCCGGCAGACGATAGCTCAGCACATAGGCGGTGTAGCCGTTGCTGTTGAGCCAGCGCGCCACCGGCCAGGCCTCGCGACCCATGCCGATAAACTTATAGCCGCCGCCCGCCGCGATCAGCACCGCTTCGCCGTTGGGGTTTTCTGGTTTAAACCGCTGAATAGCCGGGCTGACAATATTGGACCAGGAGCCGTGCTTGTTAACGCGCAGCGGCCCCGACGGCCCGCCGCCGCCCGGCGGTTCGTCCGGCCACAGCGGAATGACCTCATCGCGGGCAAAGAGCTTGCCTGCGGTCATCGAAAGGAGAAGGGCTCCAGACCCCAAAAGAAAGTGTCGACGCGTGATCATGATGCCCGTTGAGTCAATGTCAGTAGCTGATCCAGACGCGCCTGTCAGCGGCGGCGCTGTTATTATGTGACGCATATCAATTGCTGGCGATTATGTACGCAATCCGGCACAAAATGCCACAAAAAAAGGTGGGCTGAAGGCGCTAATTCGCCCGCGGCGCGGAGAGCATTTACTCTGTTTAAATCTTCCGCAGCCGCGCGCATAAAAGAGACCGCGCAGAGAGTTTTTCAGGGGGGAGATCGTCAGGCGAAACGGTTTGCCGGTCTGTTTCCTGTGCGAAAACAGCGTGATTAGCAGGAATTACAGAAGCCTGAGTGAGTCGAGGACGCCAGAGTGCAGGCAAAAGAGGTTGGCAGGCAAAGCCGCCATCACGCCTGAAACGGCGCGGCGTCTGGAAGCGGAATAAGGCATAACCCCCTGCTGTTAAAAAGGCCCGCAGGGGTGCGGGCCAGAAGCGTTAGCGACGCGGCCAGCGTTAATCTTCCTGCTGAAACTGCGTCATTACCGTCTGCTCGCACAGCGGCTCGTCGGCGCGCAGCTTGCCTCGTTCGTCTTCGCCCAGCTGCAGCCAGGCGTTCGCCACCTCGCTGGCGATATCCTCGTCAAACGAAGGCTGGTTCATCGCGCTCGACGATTTGCTCATCGCCGTATAGCTTTTCATTTTCTGCACGTAGGAATCCGCCGTGCCCACCTGGGTCTCCCCGCTGACGATATGGCAGAGCTTGCTGGCATAAACGTTTTCCTGCGGAATATTGGTCTCATCGTCAGCGGCCAGCGCGGCGGATGAGGCCAGCATCCCCAGTACAATCAACAACGACTTTTTCATATCCACTCCTGTTTTAATCGGGTGACGGTTTACTCGTCGTGATGCCGGGCGGAAAGGCGCGCCGAGCGCCAGTTCAGCAGCGGCGTTACCGTCACGCCATGAATGACAATGCTGCACACCACCAGTGTCAGCGCCATATCAACCATTGTTTCGGCCTGTTGTCCCGCCATGCCGTGTACCCAGGCGAAGGCGATATAGTTAATACTGCCGATACCGCGAATGCCGAGCCAGCCGATCAGCAGACGGCGCACCGGCGGAATGCCGCAGCGCAGCGTTGTCAGCCATACCGCCAGCGGCCGCACCACGATAAATAATGCCAGTCCCAACAGGATGCCGTCGAGGTTCCAGTGATGGGCAAGCGTCACCCCCAGCACCACCATCATCGCCGCCGCCAGCAACCGCTCAATCGTATCACCAAATGAGAGCGCGTCGCTGACCACCAGCCCGACCGACTTCACCATATTGCCGCTTTCCCCGGCGTGTTCCAGACGGTTGTTGGGATTGACCAGCGCTTCAGCGGGCAGCACCCGCTCCTCTTCGCTCAGCTCTTCCGGTGGAAAACTTTTAAAGACGCGCAGCTCGGCGCGGCGCAGCCCGACGCCGGCGGCGAAGGTCGCCAGAAAGCCAGACGCGCCCAGCGCTTCCGCCGCCGCGTAGCTGAGCGCAATCAGCGCCAGCGCGAGAAAATCGTTGGGTGCCACGTCGCCGTGCGCGTTGCGCAGCCGCGTCGCCAGCAGCCCGACAAGGCGGCCAAACAGAAAGCCTAGCCCCAGACCACCGCCGATGCCCCAGATCACCTCAACCGCCGTCCAGTGACCAAAGCTGCCCCAGGTCAGGCTTTCACCGTTAAACAGCAGCAGCGCCAGGATAAGCAGCGGCAGCGCCGATCCGTCGTTCATGCCCGCTTCGCTGGAGAGCGCCACGCGCAGCGCGTCGTCGTCGCGCGCATCGTTAACGGAGATCAGGCTCGCCAGCACCGGATCGGTCGGCGCGACGATAGCGCCGAACGCCAGCGCCAGCGGCCAGTCGAAACCCGCCAGCCAGTGCGCCAGCAGCGTCATGCCGCCCACCGTCAGCAGCATCGCCGGGAAGGCGAGCAGCATTCCGAGCCGCCAGCTATGCGCGCGCAGCGGCAGGCGCAGCTTCAGCCCGGTGATAAACAGCGAGGCCGCCATGGTGATTTCAGTGATATGCGCGGCGGCTTCCGAATGTTTCAGAATGTCGATCTGCACGACGTCGAACACCCAGGGTCCGCAGAGGATCCCGGCTAACAGGTAAAGCCCAAACGACGTCACCGGGCCGCGATGTATCCATCCCGACGCCAGCGACATTAATAACAGAAGGCAGCCGGTGGCTGCCATCCAGGCAAGAAAGCTCATAACGCTCCGTTTTCCCTAAAGATTATGTTTAATCCTGGCACAAGAGCGCGAAAACGGGATCAGTTCTTCAGGTGGCGGCTCGCCAGGCGAAGCGCGAGGCTGGCGGCCCCGGCCAGGGTGGCGAGCGTCACAACGCCATTCCAGCCCCAGCGCGCCAGCGCCAGACTGCCCAGCGCAGCGCCGGTCGCCATGCCGATAAACACCACGGTAAACAGCAGCGCGTTAAGGCGGCTGCGCGCCTCTGGCGCCAGGCTGTAAACCAGCGTCTGGTGCGCCACCAGCGTGGCCTGCACCCCGAGATCGAAGCCGATGGTGCTGAGCACGATCAGCGCCAGCTGGGCAGGTAGCGGCAGCGCGGGCAGCAGAAACATCAGCGCGAAGGAGAGAGTAACCAGCCCAGCGCCGACGATGGTGACGCGCGCCGGGCCGATACGGTCGGCAACGCTGCCCGCCAGCGGCGCGGCCATGGCACCCGCCGCGCCCGCCAGGCCAAAGGCGCCCGCAACCGCGCTGTCGAGGTGGAAGCGATCGCTGAGCATCAGCGCCAGCGTCGACCAGAAGGCGCTGAAGCCGACCGACAGCAGACCCTGGGCCAGCGCCGCGCGCCGCAGCGTCTGATGGTGGCGCCAGAGATGCGCCAGCGACAGCAGCAGTCGCGGATAGCTTACCGAGGTGCCGGGGGTAAAGCGCGGCAGCACGCGCCATAGCGCAAGGCTGATGCAAAGCACCATTGCCGCCGCCAGCCAGTACATGGCGCGCCAGCCGAAATACTCCGCCACCACGCCGCTCACCACGCGCGACAGCAGGATGCCTACCAGCAGGCCGGTCATCACCGTGCCGACCGTTTTGCCGCGGCTGCGCTCGGGAGCCAGCGCGGCGGAGGCCGGTACGATATCCTGCGCCACCGTCGCCGTCAGACCGGTGACAAAGCTGGCAACCAGCAGCGCGTTCAGGCCGCCGGAGAAGCCGCACAGCAACAGCGCCGCCACCAGCAGCAGGCCCTTAATCAGGATAATGGCGCGGCGATCGTGACGGTCGCCCAGCGGCGCCAGCAGCAGAATACCCAGCGCATAGCCCATCTGCGTCAGCATCGGCACCATGCCGACCGCGCCGACCCCGACGCTAAACTGTTTGCCGATGATATCCAGCATCGGCTGGCTGTAGTAAATCGAGGCCACGCTCAACCCTGCGCCTGCGGCAAGAGTAAAGACCAGCGGGCCGGGCAAGGCTTCGGCCGGGCTGGCCGCAACGCTGTTAATTGCTGACATAATGATATTCTCCACAGGGGTATGGCGCTTAGTAAAGCGCATTGCCGCCATACGCGGTAGACTGATAAAAAGCAGAACTGTTATACGTGGTGCGTATGAACAACTTATCCAGTCCCGATCGTATTGAACTGATGCAGACCTTTATCCGCATCGTCGAGAGCGGCAGCCTGTCGGCAGCGGCGGCGCAGCTTAATACCACCCAGCCCACCATCAGCCGTCGGCTGCAGGCGCTGGAGCAGCGTCTTGGGCTGAAGCTGATCCTGCGCACCACCCACGCGCTCAAGCTGACCGACGACGGCGAGCGCTGCTACGCCCATGCGCGCCAGCTGCTGGCCACCTGGCACGCGCTGGAGGATGCGCTGACCCACGCCAACGATGAACCGGTCGGCACGCTGCGGGTGCGGGCGCCGCACGCCTTCGGCCAGGATCAGCTGGTCGCGCCGCTGGTGGACTATCTGATGCGCTACCCGCGCCTGAACGTGGAGTGGATGCTTAACGACCGCACGCCCGACTTTATCGCCGAGAATGTCGACTGCGCGATTCAGGTCGGCGCGCTAAGCGATCCCGCTATCGTGGCGATTTTGCTGGCGGAGGTGCCGCGCATCGTGGTCGCCTCGCCGGATCTGCTGGCGCAGCACGCGCCGATCGACGCCGTAGAGCAGCTGGCGACGCTGCCCTGGCTGGCGCTGACCAGCTTTTACCGTAACGAAATTGCGTTACAGCGCATTGACGACGGCCAGCCGGTCAATATGGCGATTGCGCCGCGCCTGAGCAGCGACAGCCTCTACGCGGTGCGCAAAGCGGCATTAATGGGAATGGGTGCGGCGATTATGTCGTCCTGGGTGGTGCAGGAGGATTTAGCGCGCGGCGAGCTGGTGCAGCTTACGCCTGAATGGCAGGCGCCGCCGCTGCCAGTCTGGCTGACCTACCCCTGGGCAAGCTACTACCCGGCGCGATTGCAAAAATTCTTTGAAATGGTGCGGGAAGTGATGCCCCAGCTGACCGGCACGCGGCCAGCCGGGAAATTTTAGCCCGCAGGGGCGGCTTCGCCCGGCGGGGTCAGGAATGCTTTTTATCGTTTTTCGACATATTGTCCAGCCAGCCCATCACAAAGGCCGACAGCACAAAGGTCAGATGGATAATCACATACCACATCAGCTTGTCGTTGGGCACGTTGCGCGCTTCCATAAACACGCGCAGCAGATGGATAGAGGAGATTGCGACGATCGACGCGGCGACCTTGTTTTTCAGTGAGCCGGAGTCCATCTTGCCGAGCCAGCTCAGCTTCTCTTTGTGGTCGTCGATATCAAGCTTAGAGACGAAGTTCTCATAGCCCGAGAGCATCACCATCACCAGCAGGCCGCCCACCAGCGTCATGTCGACCAGCGCCAGCAGCAGTAAAATCAGATCGTTTTCCGCAATGCTGAGAATATTGGGCAGCAGGTGAAAAATTTCCTGGAAAAATTTAATCGTCAGCGCCAGCAAACCCAGCGAAAGTCCAATGTAAACCGGAGCCAGCAGCCAGCGCGACGCATACATCAGGTTTTCGGTAAAACGTTCCATAATTTCCCACAGATAATCAGACAGGTAAGGCAGTATAACCGATCCTCTGTGAAGTTATTTCAGCGCCTCTTCAGAAATTTCAGGCGCGGGCGGCAGCGGCAAGGAGAGGCGAAAAGCGACGCCGCCTTCAGGGCGATTTTCAGCCCAGATGCGCCCGCCGTGGCTCTCGACGATGGTTTTGCAGATGGCCAGCCCCAGCCCGACGCCCGGCACCGACGACTCTTTATCGCCGCGCGCGAACTTGTCGAAGATGCGCGTCAGGTCTTTGTCGGCGATGCCCGGCCCGTTATCCCAGACCGATATCTCAAGCCGTTCCCCGTCGCGCCAGGCGCGAATGCCGCGCTGCGCGCTGTTGCCCGCATATTTCAGGCTGTTTTCAATCAGGTTGGTCAGCACCCGCTCCAGCAGCGTGCTGTCGCCTTTGATCAGCACCAGCTCCGACGGCAGGTCGAGCGTGACGCCGTGTCCTTTTAGCGACGGTGCCATGCTGCTGAGCGCGCCGCCGATCACCTCGTCCAGCGCCAGCCACTCTTCGCGCAGGTTCAGTCCGCCCGACTGGATGCGCGCCATATCGAGCATATTGCTTACCAGGCGGATGGTGCTCAGCGTCTGCTCACGGATCTGGTTGGCCTGGGTGACATACTTCGACTCTTCGCTGGCCAGGTCCAGCATCAGCATCTCCGCCTGGCCGAACAGCACGGTCAGCGGCGTGCGCAGATCGTGCGACAGCGCGGAGAGCAGCGCGTTGCGCAGCTGTTCGCGCTCCGCCGCCAGCCGCGACGCCGCCTCGCTCTGCGACAGCGCCATCCGCTCCAGCGCGTTGGCGATCAGCACGGTAAAGGTCTCCACCAGCCGCTGCTGCTCCGGGATCATCAGTTGACGCAGGTTCTGCGGCTCCACCACCAGCAGCCCGCGGCAGTGCGCGCCGCTCTTCAGCGGCAGGATCTGGTAGGGCACGGCTGGCAGCGTGTCGGTGCCTGCACCTGCGGGCTGGCCTTTGCTGTAGCTCCATTTGGCGATGGCGCGATCCGGCTCGCTGCCCGGCGTCGCCGCGCCCGTTGCCACCAGCTCGCCCTGCTCGTCCGGCAGCAGCAGCAGGCTGCGCGCCTGCAGCGTGACGTCGATAACTCGCTGCGTGGTGGCGGCGATATCTTCAGGCGTCAGCGCGCTGCCCAGCGATTTAGCCATCTCATAAAGGTGACGCGCGCGCTGCTCGCGGTAGCGCGCGACGCGCGCCTGATAGCGCACGCCCGCGGTGAGATTGCCGACAATCACCCCCACCGCCAGCATCACCGCGAAGGTCACCAGATACTGCAGGTCGGAGACCGCCACCGTGCCGGTCGGGGCAACAAAAAAGAGATCGAAGGCGAGAATATTCATCACCGTGGCGATCACCGACGGCCAGCGCCCGTAGCGCAGCGCGATAATCACCACCGCCAGCAGATAGATCATCACGCCGTTGGCGGTATCGAATCCCGCCAGCAGCCAGCGTCCGGCGGCGGTGACCAGAATACAGAGCAGCAGCGCCATCAGCACGCCGCGCAGCGGCAGACGCCAGCGGTCGCCGCCGACGCGCGCATCCGCTAACGCTGGCGCTTCAGCCGCAGGCTCATCGAGCGCCACCACCAGCAGATCGAGATCCGGCCCCAGCTTGCCGAGGCGCGTGGCGAAGCTGTCGCGGTGCCAGCGCCGCAGCGGGCGGCGGCCGGTAACAATCTTGCCGAGATTATGCTCGCGGGCGTAGCGCAGCACCGCCTGCGCCTCGTCGGGATCGGAGAGCGTGGCGGTCTCCGCGCCCAGCTCCTGCGCCAGCTGCAGCGTTTTCAGGACGGCGCGCCGGCGCGCTTCCGGTAGCCGGTTAAGGCGCGGCGTCTCAACGTAGACCGCGTGCCACTCACTGCCGAGCCGCGCCGCCAGCCGCGCGGCGATGCGCACCAGCTTTTCGCTGCCGGAGTCCTCACCGATGCAGAGCAGAATGGCATCGCGCGTGTGCCAGACGCGGTCGCGGCCCTGCTGGTCGCGCCAGGCGCGCATCTGATCGTCGACGCGGTCGGCGGTGCGGCGCAGCGCCAGCTCGCGCAGGGCGAACAGATTGCCCTTGCGGAAGAAGTTTTCGATGGCGCGCTCCGCGCGATCGCCCACGTAGACCTTGCCCTCTTTCAGGCGCTGGCGCAGATCGTCCGGCGGCAGATCCACCAGCACCACCTCATCAGCGCTGTCGAAAAAGGGGTCGGGCAGGGTTTCGCGCACGCGAATGCCGGTCACGCCGCCCACCACGTCGTTCAGGCTTTCCAGGTGCTGCACGTTGACGGTGGTGATGACGTCGATGCCCGCGTCCAGCAGCTCGTCGATATCCTGCCAGCGCTTGGGATGGCGCGATCCCTGCACGTTGGTGTGCGCCAGCTCATCCATCAGGATCACCGCCGGATGGCGCGCCAGCGCGGCATCAAGGTCGAACTCGGCATGACGCGAGCGGCCGGTAGCGCGCCGCGGCAGCACCGCCAGCCCATGCAGCAGGCTGGCGGTCTCTTCCCGGCCGTGCGTCTCCACCACGCCGATCAGCACGTCGAGCCCCTGCGCGCGCAGCCGCTGCGCCTCCTGCAGCATGGCGTAGGTTTTGCCCACGCCCGCGCAGGCGCCGAAGTAGATTTTCAGCTTGCCGCGATGGCTGTCGGTCTGCTGCAACAGCAGCGCGTCGGGATCGGGGCGTTCGCGTTCGTCGTTCATTACATCCTTCAGGGTTGAGTCAGCGCGTCCAGCGCCAGGTTAAGCCGCAGCACATTAACGGTGGGATCGCCGCTAAAGGCGAGCAGCGGCCGCTGCGTATTGGCGTCGATCAGATCCTCCACCGTTTTCAGCGGCAGCTGACGGGCGGTGGCGACGCGCGGCGCCTGCCAGCGCGCGGCGGCGGGCGAAATCGCCGGATCCAGCCCGCTGGCCGACGCGGTCACTAAATCTACCGGCACCGCCTGCGGCGAGAGCGGATTAGCGGCGCGCAGCGCGGCGACGCGATCCGCCACCGCCTTGTCGAGCGCCGGATTGCTTGCCGCCAGATTGCTGCCGCTCGACGCCAGCGGATTATAGGGCGCGTCGCCGGTGGCCGACGGCCGCCCCCAGAAATAGCCGGGTCGGGTAAAGTTCTGGCCGATTAGCTCAGAACCCTGCGCTTCAATCAGCGATCCGTTGGCCTGGGCCGGAAACAGCCACTGGGCCAGGCCGGTAGTAAGCAGCGGATAACCGACGCCGGTTATCAGGGTAAGCAGCAGTAAAACTAACATTGCCGGACGTAACTGACTCATTTTTTTCTCCTTACGCCAGACCGAGCAGCACTAACAGCAGGTCGATGGCCTTAATGCCGATAAAGGGCACCAGCAGCCCGCCCACGCCGTAGATCAGCAGGTTGCGGCGCAGCAGCGACGCCGCGCTCAGCGGCCGGTAGCTCACGCCCTTCAGCGCCAGCGGGATCAGAAAGACGATCACCAGCGCGTTAAAAATCACCGCCGAGAGAATGGCTGACGACGGCGAATGCAGATGCATCACGTTGAGCAGATTGAGCTGCGGATAGGTCGCCGCAAACGCCGCCGGAATAATGGCGAAATATTTGGCGACGTCGTTGGCGATACTGAAGGTGGTGAGCGAGCCGCGCGTCATCAGCATCTGCTTGCCGATATGCACCACTTCCAGCAGCTTGGTGGGGTTCGAGTCGAGATCCACCATATTGCCCGCCTCTTTCGCCGCCTGGGTGCCAGAGTTCATCGCCACCGCCACGTCGGCCTGCGCCAGCGCCGGGGCGTCGTTGGTGCCGTCACCGGTCATCGCCACCAGCCGCCCTTCCGCCTGATACTGGCGGATCAGCGCCAGCTTCGCTTCCGGCGTCGCTTCCGAGAGAAAGTCGTCGACCCCCGCTTCCGCCGCGATCGCCGCCGCGGTCAGCGGGTTATCGCCGGTGATCATCACGGTTTTGATCCCCATTTTGCGCAGCTCGGCGAAACGCTCTTTAATGCCGCCTTTGACGATATCTTTCAGCGCCACCACGCCCAGCACCTTCGCCCCTTCCGACACCACCAGCGGCGTGCCGCCCGCGCGCGCCACCTCTTCCACCAGCGCATTGACCTCCGCCGGGAAGCGGCCGCTGTTGGCTTCGATATGGCGCTTGACCGCGTCCACCGCCCCTTTGCGGATCAGCCGGTCCTGCACATTGACGCCGCTCATGCGCGTCTGCGCCGAGAAGGGGATAAAGCTCGCCCCCAGGCTGTTCAGGTCGCGCTCGCGCAGGTTGAAGCGCTGTTTCGCCAGCACCACGATACTGCGCCCCTCGGGCGTTTCATCCGCCAGCGAGGCGAGCTGCGCCGCGTCGGCCAGCTGCTCTTCGCTGACGCCCGGCGCGGGCAGAAACTGCGTCGCCTGGCGGTTGCCGAGCGTAATGGTGCCGGTCTTGTCCAGCATCAGCACGTCGACGTCGCCCGCCGCCTCAACCGCGCGTCCGCTGGTGGCGATGACGTTGGCGCCCAGCATACGGCTCATGCCCGCCACGCCGATGGCGGACAGCAGGCCGCCGATAGTGGTGGGGATCAAACAGACCAGCAGCGCCACCAGCACCGTGACGCTGACCGGCGTGCCGCCCCATGCGGAGAAGGGCCAGAGGGTAACGGTCGCCAGCAGAAACACGATGGTCAGCGACACCAGCAGAATGGTCAGCGCGATCTCGTTAGGCGTTTTCCGCCGCTTCGCGCCCTCTACCATGGCGATCATGCGGTCGAGAAAGGTCTCGCCTGGGTTGACGCTGCACTGGATCACCAGCCAGTCGGAAAGGATGCGCGTGCCGCCGGTCACCGAGGCGAAGTCGCCGCCCGACTCGCGGATCACCGGCGCGGATTCGCCGGTGATGGCGCTCTCGTCGACCGAGGCGCCCCCCTCCAGCACTTCGCCGTCGCAGGGAATAATATCGCCCGCCTCCGCCAGCACAATGTCCCCCTTGCGCAGGCTGTCGGCCGAGACCTGCTGCCACTGGCCGCCGTGGCGCGGCTCAGAAAGCTTTTTCGCAAAGCTGGTTTTCTTGACCCCTTTCAGGCTACTCGCCTGCGCCTTGCTGCGCCCTTCCGCCAGCGCTTCGGCGAAGTTGGCGAACAGCACGGTGAACCAGAGCCAGAGCGCAATAGCGCCGGTAAAGCTGGCGCGGCCGTCGAGCCAGCCCCCCGCCATGCCCAGCGCCAGCAGCGTGGTAAGCAGGCTGCCGAGCCAGACCACAAACATCACCGGATTGCGAAACTGCACGCGCGGATCCAGCTTTTTCAGCGCGTCGACCAGCGCGACGCGCATCAGTGCGCCGTTCAGCGCCTGTTGTTGACGACTCATGAGTGCGTACCCTGAAGAAGTTGCAGATGCTCAGCGACTGGGCCCAGCGCCAGAGCAGGAATAAAGGTCAGCGCGCCCACCAGCAGCACCGCGCCGATCAGCAGCGCGATAAACAGCGGGCCGTGCGTCGGCAGCGTGCCGTTGCCTACCGGCTGCGCTTTTTTCACCGCCATGCTGCCCGCCAGCGCCATCACCGGAATAATGATGCCGAAGCGGCCGATCAGCATGCAGAACGCCAGCAGCAGGTTCCAGAACGGCGTGTTGGCGCTCAGGCCCGCAAAGGCGCTGCCGTTGTTATTGGCGGCGGAAGAGACCGCGTAGAGCACTTCGCTAAAGCCGTGTATGCCCGGGTTCGCCATCCCTGCGCGGCCTGCGTCGGTCATCATCGCCAGCGCGGTGCCGAGCAGCACCAGCGTCGGCGTCACCAGAATCGCCAGCGCGGTCATCTTCATTTCGCGCACGTCGACCTTTTTGCCCAGATACTCCGGCGTGCGGCCGATCATCAGGCCCGCGATAAACACCGCCAGCACCACGAAGAGCAGCATGCCGTAAAGGCCCGCGCCGACGCCGCCAAACACCACTTCACCCAGCTGCATCAGCCACATTGGCACCATGCCGCCCAGCGCGGTAAAGGAGTCGTGCATCGCATTCACCGCACCGCAGGAGGCGGCGGTGGTGATGACCGCGAACAGGCTGGAGTTGAGGATGCCAAAGCGCGTCTCTTTACCTTCCATATTCAGCGCGCTGTCCGCGCCGAGCGCCAGCAGGTGCGGGTTGCCGCGGGTTTCCGCCCACATCACCGCCACCACGGCCACTACAAACATCAGCGACATCGCCCAGAGCAGCATATGGCCCTGACGACGGTCGCGCACCGCATAGCCAAAGGCGAAGCAGAGTGCCGCCGGGATCAGGAAAATCGCCAGCATCTGCACAAAGTTGGTCAGCGCGTTGGGGTTTTCAAACGGATGGGCCGAGTTGGCGTTAAAGAAGCCGCCGCCGTTGGTGCCGAGCATCTTGATCGCCTCCTGCGACGCCACCGGCCCCATCGCCAGCGTCTGCTTCGCCCCTTCCAGCGTGGTGATGTCGTGGTACGGCAGGAAGTTCTGAACGCTGCCCTGGCTGACGAACAGTAGCGCCATCAGCAGGCTGATCGGCAGCAGCAGATAGAGCGTGATGCGCGTCAGATCGCGCCATGCGTTGCCGAGCGTATCGGTGGCGCGGCTGGCGAAGCCGCGGATCAGGGCGAACGCCACCGCGATGCCGGTCGCCGCCGACACGAAGTTCTGCACCGTCAGGCCGACCATCTGGCTAAAGTAGCTCAGGGTGCTCTCGCCGCTGTAGGACTGCCAGTTGGTATTAGTGACGAAGCTCACCGCGGTATTGAGCGCCAGATGCCAGCTCAGCGCAGGCAGCTGCTGCGGGTTAAGCGGCAGCCGGTCCTGCAGCAGCAGGATCGCCATCAGCACGACAAAACCGAGCAGGTTAAACAGCAGGATCGCCAGCAGATATTGCGTCCAGCGCATGGCAGGCGCCTGCGCGCCGAGCAGCCGCCAGAGCGGGCGCTCAACGCCCGCCAGCACCGGCTTGTCAGCGATCAGCACCGCCAGCCCGCGGCCCAGCGGCTGCGCCAGCACCATCAGCACCAGCAAATAAACAGCAATCAGTAAAAACGCGTTGGCGGCCATTAAAACGCCTCCGCATTTAACAGGGCATAGATCAGGTAGCCCAGTAACAAAAACACCAGCACGATGCCGGTTATTACGCCCACGCTCACAGCGACCTCCAGAGGGATCAGGGTTTCCCAATAGCCTGCGCGCATCGGTATAAAGAAGCGGTTAAATTGCCTGTAGCGGGCGTAAAAAAGTTATAAAAATGGCGAATAAACAGGCGGATGAGCGGGGGGTGCTGCCTTTTTTAATTATAAAACCCGCTGGCGCAGCGTAACGGCTCTGCTGACGTTGTGAAGACTATTGATATTCATTATCATTTCGATTTCCTTGCGAAATAATTGTGATGCGTTCTCTTTTTTCTCTGCTGCTGTTGCTGCTGTGCAGCGGCGCCTGCTTCGCGAAATCCATTGTCGATATCACCGGCCAGCGCGTGACGCTGCCCGATCGTCCTCAGCGCATCATTCTGGGCGAAAGCCGCATGCTCTATACCCTGGCGCTGATCGTGCCCGGCAATCCGGCGGCGCGTATCGCAGGCTGGCCTGCGGATATGGCGAAGTACGACGCGCAAAGCTGGCGCCAGTTCACCGCCGCGTTTCCGGCGATCAAAGCGGTGCCACAGCTGGGTAGCGGCGCGCTGCGTGATCTCAACCCCGAGCAGGTGCTGAAGCTCAGGCCCGATCTGATTATCCTGCCGCGGCTGGCGAAAAGCGGCGCGGAAGAGGCGCATTTCCGCCAGCTGATGCAGCAGGTCAATATTCCGGTGATTTATGTCGACCTGCGGGTCGATCTGCTCAACAACACGGTGCCGAGCCTGAAGATTCTGGGCGACGTGTTCGACCAGCCGCAGCGCGCGCAGGCCTTTATCGATTTCTATCAGCAGCATATGGATAAGGTGCGCGACCGGCTGGCGAGCTATCACGGCGCAAAAACCCGCGTAATGCTGCATCTGCACCTGGGCCGACGCGACACCTGCTGCACTACCGCGGTCAACGGCAATCTCGGGCAGCTGCTCGCCTTTGCGGGCGGCGACAATATCGCGGCGGGCGCGGTAAAAGGGGTGTTCGGCGAGATCAACCCTGAGCAGGCGCTGGCGCAGCCGCCGCAGGTCTATATCGCGACCGGCATGGCGGACGCGGACAACGACAAAACTCTCCAGCTCGGCCCGGCGATCGGCGCCGGCGAGGCGGCCGCCAGCCTGCAAAAGCTGCTGGCCGCGCAGCCGGTTCTTAGCCAGCTTGAGGCGGTAAAAAACCATCGCGCCTTCGGGCTGTGGCACAACTTCTACCTCAGCCCCTGGCACGTCGTGGCGGTAGAGTTTTTCGCCAGGGCGCTCTACCCGCAGCTGTTCGCCGACCTCGATCCGCAACGCACGCTTGAGCAACTTTATCAGCGCTTTCTGCCGCTGAATTTATCAGGGACCTTCTGGAGCCAGTTACCGCAATGAAACCGCTTTCTTCTCTTCTGCTGGGCGGCGCGCTGCTCTCCGGCAGCCTGCAGGCGCAGGAATCTACGCTGCTGGTGACGCAGGACGCCGAGCCGCAGGAGAATGGCTACCAGCCGCACAGCAGCGTGACCGCCACGCGCGCGCCGGCAAAGCTTATCGACACGCCGCAGAACGTTACGGTGGTGCAGCAGCAGGTGCTGCAGGACAGCGCCGCGCAGAACCTCGACGAGGCGGTGAAGTTCGTCAGCGGCATTACCCAGGCTAATACGCTGGGCGGCACGCAGGATGCGCTGATCAAGCGCGGCTTCGGCGATAACCGCGACGGCTCGATTCTGCGCGACGGCGTGCGTTCGATTCAGGCGCGCAACTTTACCCCCACCAGCGAACGCGTTGAGGTGCTGAAAGGCCCCTCCTCTATGCTCTACGGCATGAACGAGCCGGGCGGCCTGGTTAACGTCATTAGCAAGAAGCCGCTGCTGACGCCGCAGGTGCATCTGGAGGGCCGCAACAGTAGCTTTGGCGGCGGTGGCGGGCAGCTTGACGTGACCGGCCCGCTCGGCACCAGCGGCTTTGCGGGACGGCTTATTGTCGATCACGACGAAACTGACTACTGGCGCAATTTCGGCCGCACGCGCCAGACGGTGATTGCGCCGTCGCTGATGTGGTTTGGCGAGAGCACCACCCTGCGCGTCGCCTGGGAACATATGGCGTATCTGGTGCCGTTCGATCGCGGCACGGTAATCGACCCGAAAACCGGCAAGCCGGTGAACACGCCGCGCGAAGAGCGCTTCGACGAGCGTTTTAACGCCACGCGCGGCGACCAGGATACCCTGACGCTGGCCGCCGATCGGATCCTGAACGACAGCTGGACGGCACATCTTAACTACAGCTTTACCCGCAACGCCTACAGTGACCATCAGGCGCGCGCCACCGCCTTTAACGCCGATACCGGCGTGCTGACGCGCCAGGCCGACGCCACCGCCGACGCCCAGAGCCGCTCACAGATGGTGCAGCTGACGCTGAACGGCGACGTCGACTGGGGCCGCGTCAGTCACCAGCTGCTGGCCGGATTCGACTACGAAGCTGACCGCACCTTCCGCGGCGATATGCTGCGCGGCAAAAAGAATAGCCGCTTCAATATCTGGCATCCGGTGTATGACGAGATGTCGTCGACCTCAACCGTGAGCGCTGCCGACAGCGATCAGCGCGAAAATATCGACAGCCGCGGCCTCTTTGTGCAGGACGCCATTCGCCTGACGCCGAACTGGCTGCTGCTCGGCGGCCTGCGCTACGACAGCTTCGACGTGATGGCGGGCAAAGGTCGTCCGTTCGTCGCCCGCACCCGCAGCACCGACAGCCGGCTGGTGCCGCGCGCGGGCGTGGTTTACAACCTCAACGACTGGTCGAGCCTCTACGCCAGCTACACCGAATCCTTTAAGCCGAACGTCTCTATCGCCACCGAGATCGGCGCGCTGCCGCCGGAGCTGGGCAAAGCCTGGGAAGTGGGCGGTAAGATCGATCTGCCCAACGGCGTGACCGGCACGCTGGCGCTGTTTGATATCCAGAAACGCAACGTTATGGTTGATGAACTGGTGAATGGCGAGACCCTGACGCGCACCGCCGGAAAGGTGCGTTCGCAGGGCGTCGAGCTGGATCTGGCGGGCAAGCTGACCGACTCCCTCAGCCTGGTGGGCAGCTACGCCTGGACCGATGCGCGCGTCACCGCCGATCCGGCGAATAACGGCAACGCCATGAGCAATACCGCGCGCCATACCGCCGCGCTGTTTCTCACCAACGATTTTGGCACCACCGGCCTGCTGGCGGCGGACGATCTGCGCGCCGGCGTCGGCGCGCGCTACGTCGGTCGCCGACCGGGCGATGCGGCCAACAGCTTTTATCTCGATGATTACACGGTGGCGGACGCCTTCGTTGCCTGGCAGATGCCGCTTAACCGCTACCGTGTCAAGTGGCAGGTCAACGTTAACAATCTGTTTGATAAGACCTTTTATCCGTCCAGCGGCAATAACCTGCGCGTCGCCGTTGGCGAGCCGCGCGAGATCGTGCTGCGCGCCAGCGTCGATTTTTAACCCGCCAGCGCCCAGACGCGATTAAGATCGGCGTTTACCCACAGCGGACTCTCTTCTGCGCCGATAATGCTGTCGGTGCAGAAGCTGTCGCCGAGATCGATACGTTCCGGCCTGACTTCGCGCTGCGCATGCAGCGACCAGAAGGCGTGTACCACCGGTTTCAGCAGCGAGCGCTCCCCCGCTTTCACCACCAGCGCGACGCGTCCCGAGGCGAGCCTGACCAGCGAGCCGACCGGATAGATGCCGATGGCGCGCACGAAAATATGCAGGATCTGCTGGTCGAAGTGGCCGCGCCAGTTCAGCATATTGTGCATCGCTTCGGCGGGCGTCCAGCCTTTACGGTAGCTGCGCGTCGAGGTGAGCGCGTCATAGACGTCGCACACCGCGGCCATGCGCGAGTAGAGGGAGATCTCCTCGCCCTTTAGCCGGTGCGGGTAGCCGCTGCCGTCATACTTTTCATGATGATGCAGCGCGATATCCAGCAGATCCTCGTCGGCGCCCGCCTCCATCAGCATCTGCACGCCGGTCACCGGGTGCTGGCGCATAACCTCAAACTCTTCGTCGCTGAGCTTGCCGGGCTTATTGAGGATCTCCAGCGGCACCGCTGCTTTGCCGACGTCGTGCAGCAGCCCGCCCATGCCGACGCGCCGCACCTGCTGGTCGTCCAGCCCCAGCTGCTGCGCCAGCGTAATCATTAACCCGCAAACCGCCATAGAGTGCAGATAGGTATAATCGTCATGATTTTTAAGGCGCGCGACGCTCAGCAGCGCGGTCGGCTCGCGCCGGATTGAACCGGCGATTTCGTCTACCAGGTCGAGCGTGCCCGCCAGGTTGAGGCGGTGCCCAAGGCGCGCCTCGTTGAACATCGCCATGACCTGCGTCTTGCCCTGCTGGAAAATCTGCTGCGCCTGGTCCAGCTCCAGGAAAAAGGGGGTGCGCGCGACGGGCTGACTGGCCGCCGACGGCGCGGCGGGCGCTGGCACCGATCGATTCAGATCGATCCAGAGCCGCTGGATCCCTTCACTGCGCAGCATTGCGATCTGGCGCGGATCGGTCACCAGCATCTGATTACGAATACGTTTGTCTTTAATCCACCAGACCTCGAGCTTATGGATAAACATCCCTGGCCGCAGCTCGTCGACGGTGATTTGTTTTATCACGATATCTCTCCTAAGGATCGCTCCCGGTAGAGAGATATCGGCAGATGAGCAAATTTTCTTCAGTGGGGAATGAAGTGGTCGGCGCAGCGCTTTATATCGCCTTCACGCCCTGCGCCGTCTTTTGCGACTCGCGCGCCGCTTCAGGCGTCGGCGTTTCGCCGACGCGCGCGATCGGCCCCATCACAAACAGGAACAGCAGCGCGGCGACCACGCAGTGCGCGCCGACGAACCCCAGCCCGATGCTGTAGCTGCCGGTCAGCCCGACAATCACGCCGAACAGCAGCGGCGTAACGAAGCCGGCGATATTACTGATGCCGTTGAATATGCCGCCTGCAAGGCCGACCGCCTCTTTCGGCGCGGTGTCGCTAATCACCGTCCAGGTGCCGGCACCCGCCGCCACCCCCTTGCCAAAGAAGGCGAAAGACATAATGGCGATAATGCCGAGGTTGCTCGGGATAACCGCGGCCATCACCAGCGACGCCGCCATTAGCATGCCGATAATAAACGGCGTTTTGCGCGCCCAGGAGAGGCTCCAGCCGCGTTTGATCAGCATATCGGAGATATAGCCGCCGCTGATGCCGCCGAGAAAGCCGAACAGCGCGGGCGCGATGGTGGCGAAACCGGCGTCCATAATATTCATGCCGCGCGCCTGTACCAGATAGATGGGGAACCAGGTAATAAAGAAGTAGCTAAGCGCGATGGTGCAGTACTGACCGAGATAGGCGCACCAGAGCATGCGGCTGGAGAGCAGGGTTTTGAACATTTTTTTGTTTAGCGCGGGCCGCGCCTTCAGAGTATGGGCCGCGTCGATATCCACCAGCGCCCCGCCCTCGACGATATAGTTAAGCTCGCTGGCGGAAACGCCGGGATGGTTGCGCGGCTCGCGCATATAGGCCGCCCAGACAAACACCGCCAGCACCCCGATGCCGCCCAGCACGAAGAAAGGCCACTCCCAGCCAAAGCGCGACACCAGCCAGCCGGAAAGCGGCGAGAAAATGGCCACGGCGAAGTATTGTGCCGTGCTAAACAGCGCAGAGGCGCGCCCGCGCTCTGCGCCGGGAAACCACATAATCACCACGCGCGCGTTGGCGGGAAAGGCGGGCGCTTCTATCAGCCCCAGCGCAAAGCGCAGCGTAAACATCAGCACCAGCGCGGCGGTGATGCCGCCCGCCAGTTCGCCGACAAAGCCCATCGCAATGGTGGAAAGCGACCAGAGCGCCAGCGTGATGCCGTACACTTTTTTCGCGCCAAAGCGATCGAGCAGCAGGCCGCCGGGGATCTGGCCGATCACATAGGCCCAGCTAAACGCGGAGAGGATCAGGCCAAGCTGGATCGCCGAGAGTCCAAATTCATCTTTGATCGCCGATCCTGAGATCGACAGGATCGAGCGGTCGGCGTAGGCCACCACTGACAGAAACAGGATCAGGCAAAGGATCCAGATACGTACGCGGGAGGGCCGCGCGGCAGCGTGCTCTTTTCTCATCAGGTGAATTCCTTAAAAAGGAGGCATTCCGCCCCGGAAAAAACGATCAGGCATACCGCGTTAAACGCCCTGTGGAGGAAATATAGGTAGCAGGCGAAGGGTTGGTCATTGGGCGAGTGGTGAAATCATGGGCGCTATCTGGCCCTGATTTTGGCAGCCTTCACAACGCAGCTTGCGGCGCCGCACATAAGCGGCAAAAACGGCGGCTGCCGCACGGGGAATGTGCGCCAGCTCCAGGAAATCATGGTGCGCTGCGCTATGAAGCGCAGCCGCATGCGCGCGCAGCTGAGCCGCGTCAGGGTTTCGCAGTTTACTGCCGCTTCCGCGCGGCAAAGGGTCTGGCACCCAGCTGGTTCTGGCTGCGCTGCGGCTGATGCTGTCGGAATTTACGCCGTTAGGGTAGAGGTCAAAGATGACCAGGCCACCGCTTTTTATCGAGAGGCGATGCGGTTTACTCCGCTCAACACAGAGGACGGGAAACTGACATGCTTTTTCCCCGTCGCCAGCAGCGCGCCGCTACTGTGAATAGTTTTCGCGCAGCATCGCCATCAGAACAATATCGTGATAGTCGCCGTCGCGCAGGCAGGCCTTGCGGCGCACGCCCTCCTGCTCAAAGCCGATGCGCTGATAGAGCCGCCGCGCGCGCGCATTATCGTGAAACACCTCCAGCTCTACGCGCGTCGCGCCCAGCCAGTTAAAGGCGTAGTCCAGGCCATTTCGGATTAAACGTTCGCCGATGCCGCGTCCGCTGAAAGCGGGATCAACGCCGATGCCGAAGCTCAGTCCGTGACGGGTACGCGGCCGGTTTTCAATGAACAGCGTCATTTCGCCGACCATCTGTCCATCCAGCTCCGCAACAAAACCGATATAACCCTCGCTATCCATACGTTCGAATTTTTTCTGCCATGTCGCCACGCTGGGAAAGGGCAGCTGGGTGGTCCAGCGATAGACCTCTGGGTGGCTGTAAAGACGCTGAAACCCAGCGGCATCGCTGGGTTCACGGCCGCGAATGATTAATTCCATATCGGTCATCCCTTATAAGTTGCACTAAGCTGTTTACTCTCCCCAGGCGTAAAGAGAGTCGTTATGTTGTATCGCCGTTTCGAACGTTTTATCAATATTTTCCAGGATGCTCCATCTGATTCGCCCCCGGGCCGCATCGGTGCCTTCTATTTTTACTACCTTCGTCAGGTGTGGCCAAGTTTCGCGGCGCTGCTGGTGGTCGGACTGGGATCGGCGCTGATTGAGGTGGCCCTGTTTAGCTATCTCAGCCGCATTATCGACCTGGTCAACGCCTCGACGCCCGCCACGCTGTTCGCCGAGCACTGGCCTGTTCTGCTGTGGATGGCGTTTGTGGCGCTGATCCTGCGCCCGGTGTTTATCGCGCTGCACGATATGCTGGTGCATCAAAGCATTAACCCCGGCATGACCAGCATGATCCAGTGGCAGCAGCATAACTATGTGCTGCGCCAGAGCCTGAACTTCTTCCACAATGACTTTGCCGGACGTATCGCCCAGCGCATCACCCAGACCGGCAACGCGCTGCGCGACTCTGCGGTGCAGCTGGTGGACGCCATCTGGCATGTGCTGATCTATGCGATTACGTCGCTGGTGCTGTTTGCGGAAGCTGACTGGCGGCTGATGATCCCGCTGACGATCTGGATCGTCGCCTATATCGCCTCGCTGCGCTATTTCGTGCCGCGCGTTAAGGCGCGCTCCGTTGTGGCGTCGCAGGCGCGCTCAAAGCTGATGGGCACCATCGTCGACGGCTACACCAATATCGCCACGCTGAAACTCTTTGCGCACCACGATCTGGAAAAGCGCTACGCGCGCGAAGCGCTGCAGGAGCAGACCGATAAAAACTATCGTCTGAGCCGCATGGTCACCAGCATGGACGTGACGCTCTCTTCGCTTAACGGCCTGCTGATCGTCTCTACCTCCGGCCTGGCGCTCTGGCTGTGGAGCCAGTCGCTGATCAGCGTCGGCGCCATCGCGCTGGCGACCGGTCTGGTGGTGCGTCTGGTCAATATGTCCGGCTGGATTATGTGGGTGGTGAACGGCATTTTTGAGAATATTGGTACGGTGCAGGACGGCATCAACACCATCGCCCAGCCGCTCAGCGTGCAGGACGCGCCGCAGGCAAAAGTGCTGCAGGTGACGCGCGGCCAGATCCGCTATGAGGATATCCGCTTTGACTACGGCGGCGGCCATCAGGTGATTAACCGCCTTAACCTCAACATCAAACCCGGCGAGAAAATCGCGCTTATCGGCCCTTCCGGCGCGGGCAAGTCAACGCTGGTCAATCTGCTGCTGCGCCTCTACGACCTGAACGGCGGCCGTATCACCATCGACGATCAAAATATCGCCGAGGTGACGCAGGCGAGCCTGCGCGGCCAGATTGGCATGATCACCCAGGATACGTCGCTGCTGCACCGCTCAATCCGCGAAAACCTGCTCTATGGCCGCCCGGACGCCACCGAGGCGGAGCTGCAGACGGCGATTCGTCGCGCGCGCGCCGACGAGTTTATTCCGCGCCTTTCCGACGCCGAAGGGCGCACCGGGCTGGACGCGCACGTCGGCGAACGCGGCGTGAAGCTCTCCGGCGGCCAGCGTCAGCGCATCGCCATCGCCCGCGTGCTGCTGAAAGACGCGCCGATTCTTATTATGGATGAGGCGACCTCGGCGCTCGACTCCGAGGTCGAAGCGGCGATTCAGGAGAGCCTGGGCACGCTGATGGAGGGGAAAACGGTGATCGCCATCGCGCACCGCCTGTCGACCATCGCCAAAATGGATCGCCTGATCGTGCTGGATAAGGGCCATATTGTTGAGATGGGCAACCACAGCGAGCTGCTGGCGCACAACGGCCTCTATGCGCGGCTGTGGCGTCACCAGACCAGCGGCTTCGTCGGCGATCACTGATCGCCACGTCGATACGGCAAGGCGTCGCGCGCCTCATCAGCCCACGCGCGCACGCCTTGTCGCTCTTCCTGAAGAAAATCTGCCACCGCATCGCGCAGGCCGGGATGCGCCAGATAGTGCCATGAGGTGGTGAGCTGCGGCTCAAAGCCGCGCACCAGCTTATGCTCCCCCTGCGCGCCGGCGTCGAACCGCTTCAGGCCGGCGGCGATGGCGTAGTCCATGCCCTGATAGAAACAGGTTTCGAAGTGCAGGCGATCGAACTCCGCCAGGCAGCCCCAGTAGCGGCCATATAGCGTCTCGCCATCCACCAGACAGAACGCCATCGCCGCCGGCTGCTGGTGCAGATGCGCGATCGCCACGCGAATGCTGTGCGGCATGCGCGCCGCCAGCAGGCTGAAAAAGTCGCGCGTCAGATAGGGCCGCTGGCCGCGCACCGCATAGGTGTTGGCGTAGCAGGTATAAACAAAGTCCCACTGATCCTCGCGCAGCTGGTCGCCGCGATACCAGTTAAATTCAAAGCCGCTCTGCGCCACCCGCTCGCGCTCTTTGCGCAGCTGTTTGCGCTTGCGCGACATCAGCGTGTCGAGGAAGTCCTGAAAGTCGCGGTAGCCGCGATTGTGCCAGTGATACTGACAGCCGAGGCGCATCAGCCAGTCTGGCTGCGGCTCAAGCAGCGCATCGCCGCGCGCGTCGGTGAAATTGATATGCGCACTGCTCAGTCCGTGCTGGTGCAGCGTCTCCGGCAGCGCGGCGAGCAGCTGCGTGGCGGCCTGCGCGTCACCCAGCAGGCGCGCGCCGGTCACCGGGCTAAAGGGAATGGCCCCCAGCCATTTCGGATAGTAGCGAATGCCCGCGCGCTGGCAGGCGTCCGCCCAGGCGTGATCGAAGACATATTCGCCCCATGAGTTGCGCTTGCGGTAGCCGGGCAGCGCAGCGCGCAGCGCGCCCGCTTCCCGCCACAGCAGATGATCCGGCTGCCAGCCGCTTTCGGCGCGAACGCTGCCGCTCTCCTCCAGCGCCAGCAGAAAGGCGTGGCGTAAAAAGGGCTGATCGTCGGGCAGCAGCGCGTCCCATTCAGCGGCGTCAACATCCGTCAGCGAAGCAAGGTGAAGCAGAGACATGCGGAACTCCAGACCAAAACGGGCGAAAAGCTAGTCAAGCAGGTTTTGCCGCACAGCGAAAGGGCAACGGCACCTAATGTGAAGCGATGAAGCGGGCGTTCGGCTGGGCGGGCGGCAGCGCGAAGCCGTTACGCAGCCGCCTGGCCTCTTCGCCCGGCGACCGGCCAAACAGCCGGCGGAATTCGCGGCTGAACTGCGAAGGGCTTTCATATCCCACCGCCAGGCTGGCGCCAGCGGCGGTCATCTGCTGGCGCACCATCAGCAGCCGCGCCTGGTGCAGGCGGATCGACTTCACGTACTGCATCGGCGACGTCTGGGTTACGGCGCGAAAGTGAGCGTGAAAGGTTGCGTGGCTCATGCCGGCGCGGCGGGCAAGCTGCGCGATATCAAGCTCCTGCGCATAGTGCTGATGAATATGACGCAGCGTCTGGGCGATTTTGCCAAAGGCGCCCTGCTGCGTCAGGGCGGCGCGCAGTTCTCCTCCCTGCTCGCCGCTCAATACGTGGAAGTAGATTTCCCGCACCAGCGCCGGGCCAAGCAGCGCCGCCTGCAGCGGATCGCCCAGCGCATACAGCAGCCGCGTCACCGAGCGTTGCAGCGCATCGTCGAGCGGCGTGGAAACCATCCCGGCCGGCTGGTGCGTCACCGTCGCGCCCGCCTGCTCCATCTGCAGCAGCAGCTCCGCCGCTACGGGCAAGTCGAGGTGCATATAGATCGCCAGCAGCGGCGCCTCGGCGCTGGCGTCGGTCTCCATAATAAAAGGGACCGGCACGGAAACCGCCAGATAGTGCTGCGCATCGTAGCAATAGACGCGATCGCCAAAATAGCCGCGCTTGCGCCCCTGCAGCACGATCACGATGCCGGGATCGTAGAGCACCGGCGTGCGGCTCAGCGGACGGTTGGCGCGCAGCAGCCGCACATCGGGCAGCGGCGTCAGGTTATAGCCTTCCTGCGGCGCAAGGGCGGCAATCAGGCGGAGTGCATCGGCGTTCATAAGAGGATTATGCACGCATGCGGCGTAATTTCCTGCCCGCAAGCAGAACAATCAGCGTTTCAGGCAAGGATGGCAGACAAACAGGCATCCTCTTTTGCGGGCAGCGGGCGCAGTCTAAGACCTCACCCCTAAAGAGGAAAGCAGATGAAAAAGATCATGATCACCGGCGTCAGCAGCGGTTTCGGTCAGGCGCTGGCGCAGGCGGCGCTGGCCGCCGGCCACAGCGTTTTCGGCACCGTGCGCAGCCAGCAGGCGCTGGACGCCTTTACGGCGCGCGATCCGGCACGCGCGCACGGCGCCATTCTCGATCTTACCGACCCTGAACGCATCGCCCCGCTGATAGCAGGGTTTGAAGAGGTGCACGGCCCGCTCGACGTGCTGATCAACAATGCGGGCTACGGCCATGAGGGAATTTTCGAAGAGGCGACGCTGGAGGAGATGCGCCACCAGTTTGACGTGAACCTGTGGGGAGCGGTGGCGATGATGAAGGCGCTGGTGCCGCGTTTCCGCGCGCGGCGGCGCGGGCAGATTATCAATATCACCTCGATGGGCGGCTTTATTACGCTGCCCGGCATCAGCGACTACTGCGCCAGCAAATTCGCGCTGGAAGCCTTTTCAGAGACCCTGAGTCAGGAGCTGGCCGGGTTCGGTATCGCCGTGACCGCCGTCGCGCCCGGCTCGTTTCGCACCGACTGGGCAGGCCGATCGATGGTGCGCAGCCCGCGTACCCTTCACGACTACGATGCGCTCTTCGATCCGGTACGGGAAGCGCGTCTCGCCAAAAGCGGCCGCCAGAACGGCGATCCCCATAAAGCGGCGCTGGCCATCCTCAGCCTGCTGGATCACCCCGCGCCGCCGGCGCATCTGCTGCTGGGCAGCGACGCGCTGCAGCTGGTGCGCGACAAACTGCGCAGCCTTGAGAGCAGCCTCGCCGAATGGGAGAGCGTCACGCGTTCAACCGACGGCTAAAAGCCTGTACATTGGCGTTTTCAACTGCAGGAACGCCCTATGGATCGGCTTGATTGTGACCGGATGTTCGTCGCCGTGCTGGAGCTGGGCAGCTTTGCCGCGGCGGCGGCGCGGCTCGGCGTCAGCAGCGGTCAGGCGTCAAAACTCGTGTCGAGACTGGAGCGGCAGCTCGGCGTGCAGCTGGTGAAGCGCAGCACGCGCGCCCTGTCGCCTACCGACGTCGGCCGCACCTATTATGAACAGGTCAAAACCCTGCTTGACGCCTTTGACGCGCTCGATGCCAGCGTGCGCGAAAGCGCCGGTACGCCGAGCGGACGGTTGAAAATCAGCGCGCCCGTGACCTTCGGCAGCGCGGTGCTCTCCCACGTGCTGGTCGCCTTTGCCAGACGCTATCCGCTGATCGAACTGGACGTCAGCTTTTCCGATCGCCCGGTCAGTATCGTGGACGAAGGCTTCGATATCGCCGTGCGTATCGGCAACCTGAGCGACAGCAGCCTGATTGCGCGCCGCCTGGGGGAAATCGCGGTGCGCCTCGCCGCCGCGCCGCGCTATCTGCAGCAGCACGGCACGCCGCTGCACTGGCGCGCCATCAGCGATCATCAGTGTATTACCGACACGAACTTCCGCGATCCCTGGAACTGGCCGTTCGCCAGCGAGGAGGGCGAGACGGTGACCGTGCCGGTGCGCGGCCGCGTGCGCTTCGCCAATACCGAAGCCTGCCTGCAGGCAGCGGTTGCCGGACTGGGCATCGCGCGCCTGCCCGATTTTATCGCCGCCCCGGCGCTGCAGCGCGGCGATATCGTGCCGGTGCTGGCGGACTACGACGTGCCGCCGCTCGGCCTGTTCGCGCTCTACCCCGCCGCGCGCCATCTGGCGCAGCGCACCCGACTGCTGGTCGATTTTCTGGCGGATCACTTCGATCGTTTTCCGCCCGGCCAGTTCCTTCCAGAATGGAAGGAATGATTGCCGTTTTGACCCGATTATCAGCCACCGGGAAGAGTAATAAGCTGCAGCTCTTGTCAGCATGAGGAGCAGCGCAATGTTAGTCAGAGGTAAATGGAGTGCGGAGTGGCATCCGGTTCAGGCCACGGATAAACAGGGCGGGTTTGTTCGCCAGACGTCGAGTTTTCGCCACTGGATCAGCAGCGATGGCAGCACCCCCTTTCCCGCCGAGCCGGATCGCTACCATCTCTATGTCGCGCTGATCTGTCCCTGGGCCTCGCGCGCGCTGATCGCCCGCAAGCTAAAAGGGCTGGAGTCGGTTATCAGCGTGTCGGTGGTTGCGCCGCAGCTGGGCGAACAGGGCTGGCGCTTCGGCGGCTTTCCCGGCGCGGATCGCGATACGCTCAACGGCGCCAGTTATCTGCACGAGCTTTACACCCGCGCCGATGCCGATTTTACCGGACGCGCCACCGTGCCGGTGCTGTGGGACAAAAAGACGCAGACCATCGTTAACAACGAGTCGGCGGATATCGTGCGCATGTTTAACAGCGGTTTTGGCGACCTCGCCGACAACCGTATCGATCTCTATCCCGGCGCGCTGCGCGCTGAAATCGACGCGCTGAACGCGGCTATCTACCCGCGCCTGAACAACGGCGTCTACCGCGCTGGTTTCGCTACCACTCAGCTCAGCTATCAACAGGCCTATAGCGACGTATTTGAACAGCTGAACGAGCTGGAAGCGCGCCTGGCGGACGGCCGCACTTTTCTCTTCGGCGAGCGCGTCACCGAGACCGATATTCGCCTGTTCGTGACGCTTATTCGCTTCGACGTTGCCTATTACGGCCTGTTCAAGTGCAATCAGCGCCGGGTGCGCGACTATCCGTTGCTCAACCGCTATCTGAAAAGCATGCTGTCGATTTCCGGCGTGCGCGAAACGGTAGATATCGAGCACATCAAACAGGGCTATTATTCTATTAAGGCGCTCAATCCCAACGGGATCGTGCCGGCAGGCCCGGATATGAGCGAGTACGGTTTTTAAGGAGAAGCGGATGGCGAAAGCGTTAGTGATTTTTCTGCATGGCGTCGGCAGTAACGGCGAGGATTTAGCGGCGCTGGGCCGTCACTGGGCGCCGCTGCTGCCGGACGTTATCTTCGCCGCGCCCGATGCGCCTTACCCTTTTCCACACGGCGCAGGTTTTGAGTGGTTTAGCCTCGACGGCGTGACGCCGGACAACCGACCGGCGCGGGTACGCGCCGCCCGCGCCGCCTTCGACGCCACGCTGGAGGCGATTCTCGCGCGGCACGGGCTACGCGACCAGTGGGACAACGTGGTGCTGGTCGGCTTTTCACAGGGATCGATCATGGCGCTCGACGCGCTGGCGTCTGGACGCTTCCCGCTGGCAGGCGTGGTGGCCTTCTCCGGCCGTCTGGCGTTTGACGAGCCGCTGTCGCCTTCGGTTCAGACCCCTGCGCTGCTGATCCACGGCCACGCCGACGCGGTGATCCCGTGGCGCGAGAGCGAATCAGCCGCGCAGCGCCTGAAAGCCGCTGGCGTCTCCCTTGAGCTTCAGCTTGAACCCCGAACCGAACACACCATTTCCGCGCAGGGCGCGATGCGCGCCGCCGCGTTTATCGCGCAGTGTCTGCAGGATTAAGGCCAGAAACGCCTGAGCGCGGCATACGCCTGCCGCGCCGCCTCATGCGGCGGCAGGCGCTTCAGGTCGTCATTAAACACTTCAATCCCCACCGGTCCCCGGTAGCCCGCGCTTTTTAGCTTATCGACAAAGCTGCCGACGTCGATGATGCCCGCACCGGGCAGCTGGCGCCGGTGCTTCGCGAGCTGCATAATCGCCTCTTTATCCTGCGGTGCCGGCTGAACCGCCATATCGCACAGCTGCACTTCATAAATCCGCTCGGCGGGAATGCCATCGAGATGCGAGGCGTCGCCGCCCAGCGCACAGATATGAAACAGATCCACCACCAGCCCGATATTGGGCTGATCCAGCCGCCGCAGCCGCTCCCAGGCTTTCGGCAGCGTATTGTCGACGCTGCACCACGCCATCGGCTCATACATGATGCGCATGTCGAAGCGCGCAGCCTCGGAAGCGAGCCAGCGCAGATCCTCGTCGATTTGCTGCACGATAGCGTCGTCGCGCGTGGTGGCGGGCGCCTGAATGGTGTCGCAGCCCAGCGCCTGCGCCAGGGCGATAAACTGTCGCAGCTCGTCCCGCTTTTGCCGACGCAGCTCGCCAGGGGCACCGGTGAAGTCGCGCAGCACCTGCAGGTTGGTGAAGCCCACCCCCTGCTGCGCCAGACGCGCCGCGCCAGCCTGACAGGCTTCAACATCTTCCCGCCAGATTTCGACCTGATCGAATCCGGCGTCGCGCGCCGCCTGAAGTTTCTCTTCGGTATTACCGCTTAACAGCACCAGGTTAAGGAATGCAGGCTGAGTCATGAACGTCCTCCTTAATCGTCCGGAATCATCGGCTGCCGCAGAGGCGGAATGCTCCGCGGCCGATATTTGCTTTTAGCCGAGCAGATTCACCAGCGCGAAGCCGGCAAAGGTCATCAGCAGCGATCCGGTAACGTGCACCAGCACGCTCGCCATCGCCCACAAATATTTACCTGATTGTAGCAACATAAGGATTTCTGCCGAGAAAGTGGAGAAGGTCGTCAGGCCGCCGCATAAGCCGGTGACGATCAGCAGCTTCCAGGCGGGATCAAGCTGAGGGTATTTCATAAACCAGGCCAGCGCGGCGCCGATAATAAATCCGCCTGCCAGATTCACCAGCAGCGTGCCCGGCGGCAGGCTGGGAAAGAGCGCGTTAAAGCGCAGCGAGATAAGCCAGCGCAGCGTACAGCCGGCAGCGCCGCCCAGCATGACGGCGAACAGCGACTTCAACATAGTTAACTCCTGTAGTCAGCGATCGCGCAGCGAGGTGGCGGAGAGAGAGCACTAGCCTGACACACCAGCAACGCCTGCGAGAGGATTCGGGTTAATGTCAGGCGTCATCAGCCGCTGGGGTCGCCAGCAGGCGGTTGGGGAAGGTGGAACGCCATCACCTTAAGGCGTTGATAATACGATGATGCACCGGGAGTGACAAGCGGGTCAGACCAGCAGCAGGCGGCGAAAAAGCAGGTTCTGGATACTTTGCCGCGGCGAGAGCAGGACATGAACGAAAACATCGGACGGCGTCAGCGAATAGAGGATGCGATAGCCGCCGTTGGTATGGCATTCGCGATAGCGGCTGATGCCCAAACCCAGCAGTTCGCTACAGATCGGACAGCCTTCAGGGAAGATTGCGACGCGTTGTTCAAACTCATCAAGCGCGCGCCGGATCAGCGCTGTCGGCTCATTGCCTAATTTGCGCTGAAAGGCGGCAATCTCTTCAATGCTAAGGCGCACGGTGGGAAGATAAATAAAGGTCAGTTCAGCATCCTGCCGGGACATCGTTTACCTCACAGATTTGAGAGAAGCTCATCGCGCGTCATGCCGCGCTCTTTATGTTTATCCTCTTCAGAAAGGGCCAGCAGGCGCAGCAAAGCTAAGGTTTCGTCACGCTGCTGGCGATCTGCCCATGACTCGATAACATAGGCCGGATTGCCGTTTTGCGTCACCAGGATAGGTTCGGAAACGTCGAGCGACGCCGCATTTCGTTTAATATCACTGATTGTCTGAATTTTCATCACTGCCTCCGCTGCTGATGAACCAAATTTAGACTGTTAAAAAACCATGAGCAACGCTTTTGTTGTTTTTTCACGCAACGGGCAAAGAGAGAAGGTTATGCGCACTCTGATTTTCGATACCGATATCGGCGTAGATGACGCCTTCGCGCTGGCTTACGCGGCGCGCACGCAGCGGCTGCTGGGCATCACAACGGTGTTCGGCAACGTGGCGGTAGGCCAGGCGGTAAAAAACGCTCGCCTGTTTTGCGACAGGATGCGGATCGACGCCCCGGTCTATCGCGGCTGTTCGCGCCCGTTGGCGCTGGCACCCAGCGAGCCGGCGAAGCTGCACGGCGAAGATGGCCTGGGTGACGCGTTTGCCAACCCCTACAGCGACGCCGCGCCGGACGCGGTGCCCTTTATTATCGACAGCGTGCGCGCGCGGCCGCATGAGGTGACGCTGGTGGCGATTGGCCCGCTGACCAATATCGCCAGCGCCATCAATCAGGCGCCCGATATTATCCCGCTGGTAAAAGAGCTGGTGATTATGGGCGGAGCCTTCGGCACCGACGGCCACAGCGGCAACGTCACCCCCTTCGCCGAGTTCAATATCTGGAAAGATCCGCACGCCGCCGATCAGGTGCTCAGCTCGGCGCTTAACATCGTGGTGATGCCGCTCGACGTGACGCACAAGGTGCTGATCAGCGGCAAGGAAGTGCAACAGCTTAACCAGCCTGTGCTGAGCGCCATCGTGCGGCCCTATCTGGCCTACAGCCTGCAAAAAGAGGGCTTCGACGGCATGGCGCTGCACGATACGCTGGCGATCGCCTGGCTCTGCCAGCCCGAGGCGTTTCAGCTGAGCGAAGGGCCGCTGCGCGTTATCACCGAGGGCATCGCGCGCGGGCAAACGGTGCGTAAGCTGAGCGCGCTGGCGTCGCGGGAGGATCCGTTTCGCCATCTGCCCGCCCAGCGCGTGGCGCTGGGGGTCGACGCCGAACAGGTGCGCGACCACTTCTTTCGCACCCTTAGCGATCGAAGTGAATAACGCCCTTAATCAGCTCGCGGTTGTTGATCACCTGCGGCTCGAAACTTTCCGCCAGCGTCGAAAAGGCGAAGTGCGCGTTGAGCATCATGCCGGCGCGCAGCTGGCCGCTCGCCATCAGGTCGCGCACGCGATCGAAGTCTTCGCGCGTCGCGTTGCGGCTGCCCATTAAGGTGCTCTCTTTCTTGTGGAACTCGCTGTCCGGGATGGTCAGATCGCCTTTATGCAGGCCGACATAGACCACGGTACCGCCGTGGCGCATCAGGTTGACCGCGTTGTTCATCGCCGCAGGGCTGCCGGTCGCGTCGATCACCTTCAGCGCCAGCCTGCCGTTAAACTGCGCGCGCAGCGCATCGTAAAAATCATCGCGCGTTGGATCGAGCGCCGTCAGGCCCAGCTCTTTGGCAACGTGCGCGCGGCGAAACGCGCTGGTGTCCGCCACCACGACCTGAGCGCCTGCCGCCGCCGCAATCGCCGCCACGCCCAGCCCGATCGGCCCCGCGCCCACCACCAGCACATCCTCATCCGCGCCGACGCTTGCCCGACGCACCGCATGCGCGCTGATGGCGAACGGCTCAATCAGCGCGGCCGCTTCCGGCGCGACCTCCTCTACCTGCAGCAGATTACCGGCCGGCACCGCGAGATACTCGCAAAAGCCGCCATCCTGATGCACGCCGATGACAGAGATCTTTTCGCAGCAGTTGGTCTTGCCGCTCTGGCAGGCGTCGCAGCGCAGGCAGGAGATATAGGGGATTAGCGCCACGCGCTGGCCTGGCTCAACCCCTTCCGCGCCGTCGCCCAGCGCCACGACTTCGCCGCACAGCTCATGTCCCAGCACGCGCGGATAGCTGAAGAAAGGCTGGTTGCCCGCCCAGGCGTGAATATCGGTGCCGCAAATGCCGGCGGCGATAATTTTAATCAGCGCCTCGCCCGCCGCAGGCGCAGGCTGCTCGCGCGTGGTCCAGACCATTTTTTTAGGTTCAGCGATGACCAGGGTTTTCATTGTTGTCATGGTGGTTCTCCGGTTGTCCTGCCGCAGTTATGACGAATTGATCACAGAGCGGCTGTTTTGCCCGCGCGATCTGTGAGGCACGACGTTTTTTTTGGGATTTGAATGGTTTTTAATAAATAAAAACCCGGAGAGCGCTCGTGAGCCGAAATCTGAATCTGCGCCAGAACGTGATTAACCAGATGCTGGAAGGGATCGCCCAGCGCCATATCCGTTCGCCGCTGCCCGCCCAGGCGGCACTGGCGGAGATGTTCAATATCAGCCGCACCACGGTGCGCCACGCGCTGCACTATCTGACGCAGTGCGGCGTGCTGGAAAAGGTGGCGGGAACCTATGTGATCGTGCGGCAGCCGCAGGAGGAGGATGGCTTCAGCGAACTGACCTCGCCGATTGAGCAGCAGGCGAGCCAGTTCGAGCAGGCATTTTTCGAGATGATCAACCAGCGCCAGCTCGCGCCCGGCGACGCCTTTAGCGAGCTACAGCTGGCGCAGCGGGTCAGGGTCAGTCCGGTGGTGGTGCGCGAGTTTCTGCTGCGCTTTATGCGTTACGATCTGCTGGAGCCGGTCAGGCGCGGCCGCTGGCGCATGAAAAAGTTTACCCTCGACTACGCCGACAAGCTGTTTGAGCTGCGCGAGATGCTGGAAACGCATGCCCTGACGCGGTTTCTCAACCTGCCGCCGCAGGATGAGCGCTGGATCCAGGCGCGCGATCTGCTCGATCGCCACCGCGCCCTGCGCGATACCATCGCCAGCGACTATCGCCAGTTCGCCGCGCTGGATAAAGAGCTGCATTCGCTGATCCTTTCTGCCGCCAACAACCCCTTTTTTAACCACTCGCTGGAGATTATTTCGGTTATTTTTCATTCGCATTATCAGTGGGACGAGCGCGATCTCAAGCAGCGCAATATCGTAGCGCTGGAGGAGCATATGGCGCTGCTTGCCGCGCTGATTAGCCGTCAGGATGTCGATGCCCTGCTGGCGCTGCATACCCATCTGGCAACTTCCCGCCTCTCTATGGCGCGCTCAATTCAGCAGTACAATTAAAAACCGATTAAAAACCGCAAAGCATTAGCTCCCGCACGAATCAGAAACATCTTCGCAACATCCCGGCGGCATTGCTTCTAGTCTCGACTGCAACTCATGGCGAGCCGCTGAGCCGCTATGTTCTCTGACCTCTGATAACGATAACGACCCCGCTACGGGAGTATGCCATGGAAAATACCTCAACCCGCGACGTTAAAAACCCGGCCGTCGGCGCGCAGCCTGGCCAGGAGTATGTGCCGGCGCGCAGCGATATCGTGCGTTCGCCGCGCATTCGCAAGATTCAGATCACCGCCATGCTGCTGCTGCTGTTTGCAGCCATCATTAACTATCTGGACCGCAGCTCGCTCTCGGTGGCCAATATGACCATCCGCGAAGAGCTGGGGCTGAACGCCACCGAAATCGGCATGCTGCTCTCCGCCTTTTCGCTGGCGTACGGGCTGGCGCAGCTGCCCTGCGGCGCGCTGCTGGATCGTAAAGGCCCGCGCATTATGTTAGGCCTCGGCATGTTTGTCTGGTCGCTGTTTCAGGCGGCGGCCGGGCTGGTGCATAACTTCACCCAGTTTATTCTGGTTCGAATCGGCCTCGGCATCGGCGAAGCGCCGATGAACCCGTGCGGCGTAAAGGTGATCAACGACTGGTTCAACATTAAAGACCGCGGCATGCCGATGGGCTTCTTTAACGCCGCCTCGATGATTGGCCTGTCGGTGGCGCCGCCGGTGCTGGCTGCGATGATGCTGGCGTTCGGCTGGCGCGGCATGTTTATCACCATCGGCGTGCTCGGTATGTTTCTGGCGATTGGCTGGTACATGATCTATCGCGACCGCGACAACAACAGGCTGAGCGCGGAGGAGATCCACTATCTGCAGGCGGGCAGCGTGGCGTCGCGCCAGGAGCCGCTGAGCTTCGCCGAATGGCGCGGCCTGTTCAAGCAGCGCACCATGTGGGGCATGATGATCGGCTTTAGCGGCATCAACTATACCGCCTGGCTCTATATCGCCTGGCTGCCGGGCTATCTGCAGTCGACCTACCACCTGGATCTGAAGAGCACCGGCCTGCTGGCGGCAATTCCTTTCCTGTTCGGCGCGGCGGGCATGCTGCTTAACGGCTATGCGGTGGATGCGCTGGTGCGTCGCGGCTTTGATGCGGTGAAGACGCGCAAGGTGTGCATTATCACCGGCATGCTGCTGTCGGCGGCCTTTACCGCCTTCGTGACGCGCGCCACCGACACTACCAGCGCCGTGACGCTGATCGGTATGGCGCTGTTCTGCATCCACTTCGCGGGCACCTCCTGCTGGGGTCTGATCCACGCCAACGTTACGGCGCGCATGACCGCTTCGGTCGGCAGCATTCAGAACTTCGCCAGCTTTGTGTTCGCCTCCTTCGCGCCGGTCATTACCGGCTGGGTGCTCGATACCACCCAGTCGTTCAGCCTCGCGCTGATGATCTGCGCCGGGATCGCCGTGGTGGGCGCCCTCGCCTATCTGGTGCTGGTGCGCAAGCCGATCACCGACGGCGTTTAGCCGTAAAGGGCCGGGCGCCCTGCCCGGCTAGCTCAGCTTATGCAGCGTCACGCCGTGGCGCGCGCCGTAGCGTTCGATACCGGCAATCACCTTTTCCACACTCAGGGGCGGCGGCGGCGCGAAGAGCGGCGCCCGCGCCCGCAGCGCGGTGTCGAAGTGCGCGGAAGCGGCGAAATCATGCGGATAGCGCTCGGTATCGACGCCGACAAACGCCCCCTCATGCATCGCGCGATCGAGCAACCCCCGCCAGCGGTCGAGCGGTGCCAGGCCGATACTCTCCGTCCCGGTTGAAGAGAGCAGCATATCGATATCGCGATAGCGCGGCTGGCGATCCAGGAAGCGCGCCAGAGAGGCGGCGGAAGGCTCGGCGCCCGACATCAGCCAGAACGGAATGGCGTGCTGACGCATGGTGCACCAGGGATCCATCAGCAAATAGCTGCTTACCGTCAGGCGCGTCGCGTTGATGCCCGCCGCCAGATACCAGTCGCGGTAGATCTCCGCCACGACGAAGCTCAGCGCCTCAGGGTCCTGATAGCGTATCTCCAGCAGCTGCCAGCCCTGATCTGCCGCCAGCTTTTTCAGCGGCGACTTCAGATACTCGTCCAGGCCCCACTCCGCTTCCGGCACGGTGTCGGTTGGCGCAGGTGCATCCCACTGCTCGCGATCGCTGCCGGAACGCGCCAGAAACTCCGCGACGCGTCCGCCGCCCTGCAGATAGTCGCTCTCGGTTGCGCCGCCTGGCCCGCCGAACTGGAAGAAAGAGCGGTCGCTGGTGCGCGTTACCGGCCACTGCCGCGTACAGTGGCTGATAAACAGCGTGCTGTTGCCCGGCAGGCTGCGCATCAGAAATTCATTAAAAGCCAGCGGCAGCGCGCGCAGCTTGAGGTGAAAGTAGCGCATCCTGGCCAGCAGCTGCCGGTCCTGATTGGGATCCTGGATATGGTGCACCGCCAGACGCGGCCAGGCCGCCAGCAGCGCCGCCGCGACCGATTTTCCCTGCTCAAAGCCCGCCTGCGCGTCGTCGGGATCGCTGTGCGCCGCGCGCACCGGACAGAGAAAGGTTTGCGGCAGCCAGGGCGCGCCCGCCGCTGCCGCCAGATGGGTCAGCGCGCCATTGGACGAGCCGATAAAAGCGGCGGGATAGCTCTGCTCCGGGTATTCGCTCACCATCCATTCGGCGATGCCCTCAACATCCAGATCCCCCGCCTGCGACTCGCTGATGCCCTCCGCCAGGCCGCCGACGGCGTAGCCCCACTCTCTCAGCCGGGTCGGCAGACGGTCGAGCGATGGCAGCAGGCGATCGCGTATCGGCGAGGTTTCGCCGTCGTCGACCGGTTTATCATGCAGCGTATGGGCCAGCGCCATCAGCATGGCGGTAGCGGAGTCGAAACGGGCGATGCCTTTAGGCAGTTTACTCATCCTGATACTCCTGCTGAATGCGCGTCAGAAAGGGACGGATGGCGTGGCGAAAGCTCCACGGATAGACATAGTGCAGCGTATGGGTGCCGCCGCGCAGCGTCAGCACCTCACCGCGCGGCAGCAGCGCGCCCAGCTCGTCGACCCAGCGCGCAGGCGAAACCGTATCGCGCGAGCCGCGCAGCAGAAGCGTTGGCGCGTTGATATAGGGCAGACGGTGTTCAATACGGTCCTGCAACAGCAGACGGTGGGTTTTCAGGGCGCGCCACAGGCCCGCTTTGGCAAGATCGACGCGCGTCAGCGACGCGGCGGAGCGATGGCGTTCGAGACGGCCATTGCGCCAGCCGCGCCAGGCCTGACGCAGCAGGCTGCGCGCGTGGCGATCCACCGTCGGCCCCTGGAAAACCAGCCCGGCAACCGCCTCGGGATGTTTCACCGCCAGCGCGGCAAGCACCTGGCAGCCGGAGGCGCTGCCGATCCAGATAGCGCGCGTCAGCTGGTTATGCTGCAGCCACTGCCAGAGCGCCTCGGCCTGCTCGTCAACCGACAGCGCCGCCACGGAAGCGGGCAGCACGCTGGCACCGAACCCCGGCAGATCCGGCACCAGCACGCGGTAGTTGTTGCTCAGCGCCAGCGCCAGCTCCTCCATCGGCCGCCCCGACATCACCAGCTCATGCACCAGCACCAGCGGCAGGCCGGGCGCGTCGTGGGGAGTCACGCGGGTAAACATGCGCCACTCGCCAACCTGCTGAAAATAACCGGCCAGCCCGGCGTGATGGCTGCGTGGCGAAACGGGCGGCGTCTGTTTTAAACGTCGCCACTGCTGAACGCTCCACCAGGTTGCCGCTGCGCCCAGTCCTAGCCCGGCCAGCAGCGCGCCGCTCTTCCAGCGCGTCGGTTGTTCCTTACGCCTCATTACCTGCTCCTGAATAGGGTTGTGTCACTTCAGTGTAGGCGGCGAAATCGTGACCAGCAGGCGAGACGGGGGAAGTTATTTTCAGGGGCGCGCCAGCCGCGCCTCGCACTGCTGCGCGATTTCCCACAGGCGATGGCGAATAACCTGCTTCAGGTGCAGCGTGGACTGCGACTGCGGCCGATCGCGGCGGCTGATGAGCGTGACCTCGAACGGCAACGGCTGCGTAATCGGCAGCAGCGTCAGCTGATCGGCGTAGCGGCAGGCGGTAAAAAGATCGACCACGCCGACGCCGCCGCCCGCCAGCACCATATCCGCAATCACGGAGTAGGTTTTAATCGAGAGCGACACGGCCGGATAGAGCCGTTTGTCGTCAAGGGCGCGGTGCAGCACGCGGCCAAGCGGATCCTGTGCCTGCATCAGCAGCAGATTATTGGCACAGAGCCACTCCAGCGACACCGGCGCTTCCCGCTGGAGATGGGGAGGCAGCAGCGCCACCATCGAAGAGTGAAAAAGCGGCTCCGCCAGCAAATCCGCGTCGACCTGCTGGCCAAACACCAGCGCAAAATCGAGCTGGTCATCAAGGATGTTGCGGCACAGCGTGGAAAAATGTTCGGTTACCAGCTCGACGTTAACCGCCGCCGCCTGGTGACGATAGCGCACCAGCGCGGGCGCCATCACCATCTGACCAAAGGCATGCGCCGCGCCGACGCGCACCGTCTGCCCTTCGCCGCGCCGTAGCTGATCCGCCAGCTGATTAATCGCCTGCAGCCGGTGATAAAGCGCGTCAACCTCCGGCAGCAACCGCCGCCCTTCAGCGGTGATCACCAGGCCTTGCGCGCGCCGTTCGAACAGCGCAAAGCCCAGCTGCTGTTCGGCATGGTTGAGCACGCGGCTGACGTTGGGCTGCGACACGTTCAGCAGCCGCGCCGCCCCGCTGATGCTGCCCGCCTGGGCGATCGCCTGAAAAACTTCAATATGGCGCAGACGCATGGTTATTCGCCCCAGGTCGCTTCCAGCACGCGCAGCCAGTTGCCATAGCAAATTTTATGCAGCAGTTCAGGGCTATAGCCGCGCGCCGCCAGGGCGGCGACCAGCCGAGGGAAACCGGCTACGTCGCGGAAGTCATCCGGCATGGTGGCGCCGTCGAGATCGGAGCCAAAACCAACGCCATCTTCGCCGACCTTGTCGAGAAGATACTCAACGTGGCGAACAATTTCTTCGAGGCTGGTGGGCGCGTCGCGTCTGCCGTCTTCGCGCAGAAAAGGCACGGCGAAATTCACCCCGACAAAGCCGCGCGTCTCGGCAATCGCCGCCAGCTGGCGATCGGTGAGATTACGCGACTGCGCGCTAAGCGCGTGGGCGTTCGAATGGCTCGCCACCAGCGGCGCGTCGCTGATAGCAGCGGTGTGCCAGAAGCCTTTTTCATCCATATGGGAGAGATCCACCAGAATGCGGCGTCGATTGCAGTGGCGCACCAGCGCCTTGCCCGCCTCGGTCAGTCCGTTGCCGGTATCGGGCGACGACGGATAGCGGAAGGGAACGCCCTCGCCGAACTGGTTAGGGCGGCTCCAGAGCGGCCCCAGGCTGCGCAGACCGCTGGCGTAGAGGATATCGAGCAGCTCGCCATCGACGTCCAGCGCCTCCGCGCCCTCAATATGCATCACCACTGCCAGCCTGTCGCTGGCCATGCAGCCGCGGATCTCCTGCACGCTGCGGCAGATTTTAATCTGCTGCGTGGCCTGCTCGATGCGCAACAGCAGCGCCAGCATAGAGAAGGTGGCGTCGCGCGCGGTGGCGGTCGCCTCTTCAGAAAGAGAAACGGGAGATGGCGCGCTTCTTGCAGCACTTCCGTCGTCCGCAGCGGCGAGAGAGGCGTGCCCGGGCGCCCAGGCGGCAAAAATGCCGCCCGCCATCTTGCCCTGGCGCAGGCGCGGAAAATCGAGTTGGCCCGACGGCGTTCCCTGTAGAAACGCGTTGACCGCATCCGGGCGATGATGCTGCCACAGCCGACATAGTACGTCGTTGTGACCATCAAATACGGGAACTTCCGGCCATGCCTGATGATGATTTTCCGACATTTTTTAGATTCCGTTTGCAAAGGGTATTGCACAAAAGCGGCATGCAGGCGGCGCGGACGCACCAAAACAGAGCAGGCGTTTTATGCGGCGATGAGAGCGATTATTAATCGCCTGCGGCCAGACGACTGTCAAGCTAAATAACAGCGCGATTTTATTTTTTAATTTTATTAATCAATAACCTGGAGTTAAAATGGTCACCAGAAGACGCTTTATCGCAGGATGCACCGCCGCGCCCTTTTTATCCTGGCTGAGCCTTAACACCGCCTTTGCCGCCACGCCCCCCAGCATGCTGGTTATGGCGATGCAGCTCGACAATATGACCAGTCTCGACCCGCATGAAAGCTTTGAAGCCACCGGCGGTCAGATCTGCGGCAACCTCTACCAGAAGCTGGTGCAGCCCGATCCGCAGCAGGCGGATAAGGTTATCGGCATGCTGGCGCAAAGCTGGGAAGCAAACGCCGACGGTTCGGTATTTACTTTCCATCTCGATCCGGCCGCGACCTTCGCCGACGGCACGCCGCTCACCGCCGAGGATGCGGCCTTTTCCATCGAGCGCATCGTTAAGCTCGATAAGAGCCCGGCCTTTATCATTAACCAGTTCGGCTTTACTAAAGAGAATGTCACCAGCAAGGTGACGGCGAAAGATGCCCATACGCTGGAGATGACGCTGGGCGCGCCCACATCGGAGTCATTTCTGCTCTACTGTCTCTCCGCCACGGTCGGCAGCATCGTGTCGAAAAAAGCCTGCCTCGCCAACCAGCAGAACAACGATCTCGGCAACGCCTGGCTGAAGCAGCACAGCGCCGGCTCAGGTGCCTTTACGCTGCGCAGCTGGAAGGCGAGCGAAACGGTGATCCTGGAGCTGAGCCCGCAGTACGCAGGCAAGAGCGCCATCAAGCGCGTCATTCTCAAGCATATCGCCGACCCCGCCGCGCAGTCGCTGATGCTGCAAAAAGGCGATGTGGATGTCGCCTACGATCTCACTACCGAGCAGCTGAAACCGCTGCAGTCCGCCAGCGACGTAACGCTGGTGAAGCAGCCGCTTTCCGCCATTATGCTGATGTCCTGTAATACCACGCACCCGCAGCTGCAAAAGCCGCAGGTGTGGCAGGCGCTGAAGTGGGCGATCGACTACGACAGCATCCAGAAAAATATCCTGTCGCTGACCTACAACGTACACCAGAGCTTTCTACCGTCCGGCTTTCCGGCGGCGCTCGACGACGCGCCTTTCCACCGCGACGTAGACAAAGCGAAAGCGCTGCTGGCGGAAGCGGGCTACCCGGACGGCTTCGAAATTACCCTCGACCACTACTCGATGCAGCCCTATCCCGATATCGCCCAGGCGGTTCAGACCCAGCTCGGCGCTATCGGCATTAAGGTGTCGCTCATCGCCTCGGAGAACCGTCAGGTGCTGACCAAAATGCGCGCGCGTCAGCATCAGCTGGCGATCACCTCATGGGGCGCGGACTACTTCGATCCCCACTCCAATACAGAGGCCTTCTGCGTCAATACCGACAACACCACCGGCGCGCGCAACCGCACCCTGGCCTGGCGCTGCGGCTGGTCAGACGACGAATTTAACCAGCTCACCGCTCAGGCGCTGCACGAAAGCGACCCGGTGCAGCGCCTCGCGCTGTATAAAAAAATAGAGCAGCAGCATCGGGAGAAGAGTCCGTTTATTTTTATGATGCAGCAGATCCAGACCACCGCCTGCGCGAAAAATCTCTCTGATGTTCATATGACCGTGCTGGAGCAGTGGCCCTATCAGCAGGTGAAAAAAGCGTGACGGGCGCGATAACACGCGGCGTCAGCTCGCTGGGCAGCCTGCTGCTGACGCTGTTCGGCCTGACGGTGCTGACCTTCTTTATCGGTCGGGTGATGCCGACCGATCCGGTGCTGGCGGCAGTCGGCGACAACGCGCCGCAGTCGGTGGTGGAGCGCGTGCGCGCGGAGATGGGGCTAGACCAGCCGCTCTACGTGCAGTTCGGCCACTATCTTAACCAGCTGCTGCACGGCGACCTGGGCCGTTCCGTGCTGACCTCAAACAGCGTCGTCAGCGATATCGCCCGCTTTTTTCCGGCCACCATGGAGCTGGCGACGGCGGCGATTGTGATCGCCGCGCTGATCGGCATTCCCCTCGGCGTCTGGGCGGCGGTGCGTCAGGGCAGCTGGCTCGATCAGACCATTCGCGTGATCTGTCTGGCGGGCCATTCGCTGCCGGTGTTCGTGCTGGCGCTGCTCAGCCTGCTGCTGTTCTACGCCGTGCTCGGCATCGCGCCGGGGCCAGGGCGGCAGGATATTATCTGGCAGGATATGATCCCGCAGGTCACCGGATTTCTCACCATCGATTCGCTGCTGGCGGGCGAATATGACGCCTTCCGCGACGCGCTGGCGCACATGGCGCAGCCGGTCTGCATCCTCGCCTACTTCAGCATGGCCTACATCACGCGTATGACCCGCACCTTTATGCTCAACGCGCTCAGCGGCGAGTTTGTGATTACCGCGCGCGCCAAGGGGCTGTCGTCACGCCGCGTTATCTGGCGCCACGCCTTTCCCACGGTGGCGGTGCAGCTGGTCACGGTGCTGGCGCTGACCTACGCCGGGCTGCTGGAGGGGGCGGTGGTGACGGAAAATGTCTTCGCCTGGCCGGGCCTCGGACAGTATCTCACCACGTCGCTGATGAACGCCGACATGAATCCGGTGGTGGGCGCCACGCTGCTGGTCGGCACGGTTTACGTGCTGCTCAACCAGCTCGCCGACCTTCTCTATCGACTCTGCGATCCACGGGTAAAATAATGTTTATTTCACGCAACTGGCTGCTCGCCGATTCGCCGGCCAACCGCCGGCAGGCGGTGTGGGGACGCCGCTACCGCCTGTGGCTGAACCTGCGCGCCAATCCGCTGGCAACAGGCGGCATGGCGGTTATTCTGCTGATGCTGCTGCTGGCGATCGCCGCGCCGCTGCTCACCCCTTACGATCCCGGCGCGCAGCATCTGGAAAACCGTCTGGCCGCGCCATCCGCCGCGCACTGGCTGGGAACCGATGAGCTGGGGCGCGACCTCTGGACGCGTATTATTTACGGCGGCCGCACCACGCTCGGCATGGTGATCGCCGTTGTGGCGCTCACCGCTCCGCTCGGCCTGCTGATCGGCTGTATCGCCGGCTATCTCGGCGGCTTTGTCGACAAGGCGCTGATGCGCATCACCGATATTTTTCTCGCCTTTCCGCGCCTGATCCTGGCGCTGGCCTTCGTCGCCGCGCTCAAGCCGGGAGTCGAGAGCGCGGTGCTGGCGATCGCCCTTACCGCCTGGCCGCCGTATGCCCGACTGGCGCGCGCGGAGACGCTGCAGTTTCGCCACAGCGACTTTATCGCCGCCAGCCGCCTGACCGGCGCCTCGCCGCTGCGCATTATTCTGCGCCACATTATGCCGCTGTGCGTGCCGAGCCTGATCGTGCGCGTCACGCTCGATATGAGTTCAATCATTATTACCGCCGCCAGCCTCGGTTTCCTCGGCATGGGCGCGCAGCCGCCGTCGCCGGAATGGGGCACGATGATCGCGACCGCGCGCCGCTTTCTCTTCAGCGAATGGTGGGTACCGCTGATGCCGTGCATCGCCATTTTTCTCACCTCGCTGGCCTTTAACTTTCTCGGCGACGGTCTGCGCGACGTCCTCGATCCCAGGGAGCGCTAAATGCTGGTGGAAATTGAGAACCTACGCATCGCCTTTCGCAGCCGCGCTGACAGGGTCGAAGCGGTGCGCGGCGTCAGCTTTAGCGTCGGCAAAGAGAAATTCGCTATCGTCGGCGAAAGCGGCTCGGGCAAATCGCTCACCGCGCGCAGCCTGATGCAGCTGCTGCCCGGCAACGCCGAGGTCAGCGCCGATGCGCTGCGTTTTGACGGCATCGACCTGCTGGGCGCCAGCGAGAAAACGCTGCGGCAGGTTCGCGGCAGACGCGTCGGCTTTATTCTGCAGGATCCGAAATATTCTCTTAACCCGGTGATGACTATCGGCCAGCAGGTCGCCGAAGCCTGGCGCGAGCACAAAGGCGGCAGCAGAAAAGCGGCGATGCAGGCGGCGATCGGCCTGCTGGAGCAGGTGAAAATCCGCGACCCCGCCGCTGTGGCGCTGCGCTATCCCCATGAGGTTTCCGGCGGCATGGGGCAGCGCGTGATGATCGCCATGATGCTGGCGCCCGATCCCGAACTGCTGATTGCCGATGAACCCACCAGCGCGCTCGACGCCACGGTGCAGGCCGAGATTCTGCGCCTGATTGACGACCTGGTGTCGGCGCGCGGCATGGGGCTGATTCTGATCAGCCACGACCTGCCGCTGGTGTCACACTTCTGCGACCGCGTGGCGGTGATGTACGCCGGACGTATCGTCGAGCAGCTCGATGCCCACCAGCTGCACCAGGCGCAGCATCCCTATACGCAGGGGCTGCTGGCCTGCCTGCCATCGCTGCGCCACCCGCGCGCGCGGCTGCCGACGCTGCAGCGCGACGCCGCATGGCGCGATTAGGAGAAAGCTATGTTTGAGATCGATAAGCTGGACGTAAACTTCGGCGCGCACCGCGCCGTTAAAGCGGTTTCGTTTCAGGTCGGCAGCGGCGAGAGCTTCGGCATGGTAGGCGAAAGCGGCTCGGGCAAATCGACGGTGCTGCGCGCGCTGGCGGGCCTTAATCACGACTGGCGCGGTGAGATCCGCTTTGGCGGCATGGCGCTGACCGCCAGGCGCGGCCGGCCCTTTTTTCGTCAGGTGCAGATGGTGTTTCAGGATCCCTACGGCTCGCTGCATCCGCGCCAGACAATCGACCGCATTTTGCATGAGCCGCTGCTGGTGCACCGCCTCGATCGCGCCGAACAGCGCATCAGTCAGGCGCTGAGCGACGTCGGCCTGCCCGCCGCGGCGCGCTTTCGCTATCCGCATCAGCTTTCCGGCGGCCAGCGTCAGCGCGTGGCGATCGCCCGCGCGCTGATCGCCGAACCGGAAGTGCTGCTGCTGGATGAGCCCACCTCCGCGCTGGACGTTTCGGTACAGGCGGAAATTCTCAATTTGCTCAGCGATCTGCGCAGCGCGCGCAATCTTACCTATATTCTGGTGACGCATAATCTGGCGGTCGTCACCCATCTTTGCCAGCGTATCGGCGTGATGCAGCATGGCGAAATGGTGGAACAGCTCAGCGCGGAGGATCTGCGCGCGCGGCGTCTCCATCATCCGCATACCGCGCAGCTTTTCGATTTAAGCATTGGGCTGGAGGAGCCGGCATGACGCTGGAGTGGCAGCAGGCGGCGGCGGTCGCCGACGAGATCGTTCAGGGCTGGCGACGGCCCGGCGCGCCAGGCGGCGCGATAATGCTGTTCGACGCCCGTCAGGTTCATTCGACGCACTGCGCCGGGCTGGCGGATCTGGCGCAGCAGACGCCGTTTACCCTCGACAGCGTGGTGCGCTACGCCTCGCTCACCAAACATCTTTTCGCTGCGCTGGTAACCGGGCCGGGTCGCCGCTATCTGTCGCCTGACGACAGGCTGGCCGATCACCTGCCGCAGCTGCGCGGCGCCAGCGGGCAGGTTACCGTCGGCCAGGCGCTGGATATGTCGAGCGGGCTGCCGGATCTGCGTGAAACCCTGTCGCTGATCGGGCTGTCGGTCTATAACGCCACCACCGACGCCGACCTGCTGGCGTTCCTCGCCGCGGAGAGCGGGCTGAACTACCCGCCGGGCAGCGAAGTCTCTTATACCAATACCGGCTATCGGCTGGTGGAGGAGGCGCTTAAAGCCAAAGGGGTGCGTTTCGACGCGCTGCTGCAGCAGTATATCTGCCAGCCGCTCGATATCAGCCTGTCCGCCCCCGAAAGCTGGTTCGACGTCGTGCCCGGTCTGGTGCCGGGCTACTGGTTCGACGGCAGCCGCTGGCAGCTCGCCAGCGCCGGCCTTCATCTTTCCGCCTCTGGCAGCGTAGCCGGCAGCCTGCGCCATCTGACGCGCTGGCTGCAGGCGCTGCTGAGCGACCTTGGCCCCGGTGCGGGCGTGCTGCAACGCCTCAGCGCGCCGCGCCTGCTGGCGGACGGGCGCGTCAGCGGCTACGGGCTGGGCCTGGCCACTACCCAGCTCGGTACCCAGACGCTGTTTGGCCACGGCGGCTCGCACGCGGGCTATAAAAGCTATTTTCTGCTGCACCCTGAGCGCCGGGTCGGCGTGGCGCTGGTGGCGAACCGGGAGGATGTCGCCACCTCTGAAAGCGCGCTGCGGGTGATGGCGGCGCTGCTTAACCGGGCGCTGCCGGAGAAAGGGCACCCTCTCGCGCCCGGCCTCTATACTGGAGAACAGGCGGCGGAGTGGCTGGAGATCAACGGCGACACGGCAACCTGGCTGGGGGCAAGCGAAACCCTGTGGCGCGACGACGCGCACGGCGACGCGCGCTCGCTCTCCAGCACCCTTCCGCTGCGGCTGCGCCAGGAAGGTGCCGACATCGTCGGCGAAATTGGCCATGCTGCGCCGCGCCGCTTTACGCCAGCGCAGCCAGACAGCGCCAGCCTGCAGGCGATGCAGGGACGCTGGTTTCTGCCGCAGTGGCGCAGCGAACTGGAGATTGCGGGGGAGAAGCTGATTATGGGCATCGGCCCGGCGGCGATGGTTGCCAGCCTGCAGTCGCTGAGCGGCAACCGGGTGCTGGCGACCGCGCAGGACGGCCCCTGGCAAAAGCGCTTTATGCTGGAGCGCGACGGCAACCGGCTGCGCCTGCTGCTTAACCGCAGCCGGGTGGTGCAGTTTACGCGATAACGTTGCGCAGCCTGCCGATCTTCTCAATTTCCACTTCCACTACGTCGCCGCTGAACATAAACAGCGGCGGCGTGCGTTTTTTACCGACGCCGCCTGGCGAACCGGTAAAAATGACGTCGCCCGGCGAGAGCGGACTGAAAGCGGAGATGTACTCGATAATACTGGCGACGTTATGCACCATGCTGCCGGTGGTATCGTTCTGAACTTCCCGTCCGTTAAGGAAGGTTTTGATCGCCAGCGCCTGCGGATCGCCAATCGCCTCGGCCGTGGTCATCCAGGGGCCGAAGCCGCCGGTCTGCGGCCAGTTTTTCCCGGCGGTAAACCAGGTGAACTGCATGTCGCGTACCGTCGCATCCATAAAGCAGCTGTAGCCCGCCACGTAGCTCAGCGCCTCGTCGGCCTTCACCCGATGCGCCGGTTTGCCGATGATCACCGCCAGCTCGCCTTCATAGTCAAATTCGCTGGTGGAGTCAGGCTTCATCAGCGGCTGGTCATGACCGGTCAGAGAGTCGGCGAAGCGGATAAACAGCGTCGGCGCATTCTGGGTTTCTGAAAACTCCTTGCGCTTATCGGCGTAGTTCATGCCGACGCAAAAAACCTTACCGGGATTGTCAATTACCGGCAGAAAGCGCAGCGCAGCAAAGGCGTAGTCGGCGGGCAGATCGCGAAACGCCGCCAGATCCGCCAGCGAGGAGCGCTGCAGAAAGGTTTTCAGATCCGGGCACTGCGCGCCCAGGCGCGTGCCGACATCCACCACGCCGTTTTCTTTTACGATGCCGAAACTTTTAATGCCCTGGTCTGGAAGATAAAAACTGCAAAGCTGCATTACTGCCTCGTTGTTATCGATAAATTCGCGCGCAGGTTAACAAAAGATGAGATAAAAATCGTACGAACTTCCGCTCATCCGATGACATAAGGTTTAATTTTGTGTCGACGCCAGATAAGAGAAGGCGCTGAGCAGGCTGACCAGCGTCGCCATACGCTCCGCCTGGTAGCCGACCGTGACGGCATCGAGGCGCGCGACGCCGGGGATCAGGCAGAAAAGATCCGCCAGCACCGGTTTGCTCGCCTGTAGCCTCAGCCGATAGGGCGCGCTCAGAGAGGTTTCGCACGCGCCAGAAGCGCGCGAAACCGCGCGCGCCGCCGCTTCCCGGATACGCTCGCGCGCCGCCTGCGGACTAAGGGATTCGGCGCAGGTGTGAGAAATTGCGCGCTTTACGCAAACATATTCCGCGTCGGGGTGGCGTTCGCCGATCCACTGCTGCAGGCAGTTGTCTCCGCTTACCAGCCACAGCGGCGTGCCCTGCTCCGCCGCCACCGCCGCGTAGATGTCGCTTTCCCCTGCCACGCGATCGTTGATCAGGATGCGCCAAAAGGCGCGGCCGTTGATGGTGTGCGCCAGCACGCCCGCCTCTCCCGCCGCGCTGTGATAGCCGATCAGCATCAGGCCATCGAAGCGCTGCTGTTCCAGCCCCTCGACCATCGAGAGCGCGCGCGGTTTGCCCTGCACCAGCCTGGCGCGCGCATCCATCTGCTCGGCGCGCAGGTTGGTCATCTGCGCATGGCTGTCGGCGACCACCACCTCGGTGGCGCCCGCGGCGAAAGCGCCGTCGATGGCGGCGTTCACCTCCTGCTCCATTAAGGCGCGCGCCAGCTGCCATTCGGCGTGGCCGGGTGCGCACTGCTCCGGGCGCATCACGCCCGCGACGCCTTCAATATCGGCTGAGATAAAGATCTTCACTCTGTGACTCCTGCAAGGCGGTCGAGCACGTCGCTGAGCGCCGGACGGTGGTGGCCGCGAAAGCCGGTGACGGGCCGGGCGCTAAGAAGCGCGTCCAGCACCGCATGTTCGGTGGCGTCGGCCGCCGCCGACAGCAGCGGCTCCAGCGCGGCATCCTGCGGCGGCTGCGGCGCGGGCTGCGTAGAGAACGCCACCGCGATATCGCCGGATCCGTGTCCCCAGTAGCTGCCAGACCGCCCCAGGCCAGCACCGGCGCGCTTCGCTATGCGCGTCAGCTGGCGGGCGTCGAGCGGCGCGTCAGTCGCGAGGATAATAATGACAGAGCCGGCGTCGCGCTGCGGCGTCAGCGACGGCAGCAGCGGCGCGATCCGCTCGCCAATGCGCACGCCATCCAGCGTCAGCGCCTCCAGCACGCCGAAGTTCGCCAGCACCAGCACGCCAAGCGTGGCGTTAAGGGCGTCAATGCGGCGCGAGGCGCTGCCGATGCCGCCTTTCAGGCTGAAGCAGCTCATGCCGCGCCCTGCGCCAACGCTGCCGCGCGCGAAGTCGGCGTCGGCGGCGTCGAGGGCGGCCTGCGCCATCGCTTCGGTCACCGCCATCGCCTGAATATCGTTGAGCCAGCCGTCGTTGCACTCCAGCGCCAGCGGATTGACCGTGGGCAGCGCCCGTCCCAGCTCGGGGTTGGCGCCAATCGCCGCGCGCGCCAGCGTGTTGAACAGCGTGCCGATCGCCAGCGTGTTGCTGAGCAGAATCGGGGTCTGCAGCACGCCCAGCTCGGCGACCTGCACCAGCCCGACCGGCTTGGCGAAGCCGTTAAACACCGCCGCACCGCACGGCAATGGCCGGGTGAAAAGATTCTCCCCCGGCGGCACAACTGCCGTCACGCCGGTTTGCAGCTCGTCGCGGTCCAGCGTGTAGTGGCCCACGCGCACGCCGGGCACGTCGCTGATGCGGTTGGTCGGCCCGCAGACGCCGCGCGGCAGACCAAGGCGGCGCGTGGCGCGCCAGCGCTGCAGCAGCAGGTCGCATTGTTGTTGGTGAAAGTCCATCTTTAGCTCTTTAGTTTAGGATCCAGCGTATCGCGTAGCGCATCGCCCAGCAGGTTAAACGCCAGCACCGTCATAAAAATCGCCAGGCCGGGAAAGACGCTAACGTGCCACAGCCCCGCCATCATCATGCTGCGGCTCATGGCAAGAATATTGCCCCATTCCGGCACGTCAGGCTCCGGGCCGAGGCCGATAAAGCTCAGCCCGGCGGCGGTAAGGATGCTGGTGCCGATGCGCATGGTGAAGTAAACGATCACGTTCGGCAGCGTGCCGGGAAGAATATGACGCAGCAGAATCACCCGATCCGGCGCGCCCGCACAGCGCACCGCTTCAACATAAGCGGCCTGCTTTAGCGACAGCGTCGAGGCGCGTACGATGCGCGCAAAGACCGGTACGCTGAATACCGCCACCGCGATAATCACGTTGTTGAGGCCGGGCCCCAGTATCGCCACCACCGCAATCGCCAGCAGCATGCCGGGAAAGGCGAAGAGCACGTCGGAGCCGCGCATAATCAGCATATCGACCCAGCGCCCATAGTAGCCCGCCAGCAGGCCAAGCACGATGCCCGCCAGCATGCCGAGCGTCACCGATACCACGCCGACGTAGAGGGAAATACGCGCGCCGTAGATAATGCGGCTCAGAACATCGCGCCCAAGCTCGTCCGTGCCCATCCAGTGCGCCCCTGACGGCGGCATGGAGAGCGCCGTCCAGTCTGGCTCCATGGGATTCCAGGGCGCCAGCCAGGGGGCGAAAAGCGCAATCAGCACCAGCAACAGCACGAAACTGCCCGACGCCAGCGCCAGCGGATTGCGCGCAAAAGCGTGCAGAAAGTCGCGCCACGGCGAGCGGATCGCGTCGCCGTCGACGGTGGTTAGCGTCTGCTGGCTCATTTGGCCCCCTGACTGAGACGAATTGCCGGATTAACCACCGCATAGAGCAGATCCACCAGCAGGTTGATAACGATAAATTCAAACACGAACAGCATCACCAGCGCCTGAATGACCGGCTGGTCCTGCGCCTTGATCGATTCAATCAGCAGCCAGCCCAGGCCGGGCCAGTTGAACACGCTCTCCACCACGATTGACCCGCCGAGCAGAAACCCGAACTGCAGGCCCAGCATGGTGATCACCGGGATAAGCGCGTTGCGCATCACATGTTTCCAGGTCACGCGCGCCGCGCGCAGTCCTTTAGCGCGAGCGGTGCGCACATAATCTTCCTGCGCCACCTCAAGAAACGCCGAGCGGGTAAAGCGCGCCATAACGGCCGCAACCGACGAGCCGAGCGTAATGGCGGGCAGGATAATATCGGCAGGCTGGTTGAAGCCGCTGACCGAGAAGAAGCCGAACGGCATGGCGACGAACTGGATCAGCAGCAGACCGAGCCAGAACGCCGGCATTGAAATGCCGCCGACCGCGGCGCTCATCAGCGCCCAGTCCAGCCAGCCGCCGCGTCGCAGCGCCGCCGTCACGCCCAGCGCCAGGCCGAGCGCCACCGACCAGGCGAATCCCGCCAGCGCCAGCCACAGCGTCGGCATAAAGCTCTTTTGAATCAGCTCCAGCACCGGCTGCTGGGTGCGGTAGGTGACCCCCAGGTCGCCGCGCAGGATGCCGCCCAGCCAGTTAACGTACTGCTGCGGCAGCGGATCGTTCAGGCCGAGATGCTGACGCGCCGCCTCAACCGCCTCGATCGGCGCGTCAGGCCCGGCGTAGATCCGTGCCGGATCGCCAGGCAACAGCTTAATAAAGCCAAAGACCAGCAGCGAAACCACCAGCAGCACCGGAATCATCTCCAGCAGTCGACGCAGGATGTATGCGAACATAACCTTCCTTTTTTACAGTGCCGTTGGGCGTTATTTAAAGACCGCCTGATTAAAGAGCAGATTGCCGTCCGGCAGCATCGACACGCCGCTCAGCTTCTGCGTTTTGCCGACCAGGTTATCTGGCGTGCCGAGAAAGGCGACAGGCGCATCTTTCCACAGCAGACTCTGCGCGTCGGCGTAGGCTGCTGCGCGCTTCGCCGGTTCAGCCGTCGCCAGCCCGCCGGCGATCGCCTTATCCACCGCCGGGTTGCTGTAGTAGGAGACGTTGTAGGAGGTCGGCACCCAGGATTCGGTGGCGAACAGCGGACGCAGCGCCCAGTCGGCATCGCCCGTCGAGGTAGACCAGCCGCCGTAGTAGAGATCGTACTCGGCCTGTTTTGGATCCTTTACACCCCAGAGTCTGGCGTTGCGCGTGCCGGAGTCCATCGGCGTGACGGTAACGCGGATGCCAACGGTGGCGAGCTGCGCCTTAAGAAACTGCGCGGCGCGAACGCTGGCGGTGGCGTTGGTACACCAGAGCTTGAGATCGAGACCGTTCGGGTAGCCCGCCGCCGCGAGCAGGGCTTTCGCCTCTTCCGGCGCGTAGCGATAGTTCGGCGCGCTCTGTTTCTGATAGAACTGCACCCCGCCCGGGATCGCCGAGGTCGCAGGGGTGCCCATACCGGCAAAGCCCACCTTCAGCCATAGCTCGCGGTTAATGGCATAGTTGATCGCCTGTCGCACGCGCGTATCCGCCAGCGGCTTATGCTGGGTATTGATCGCCATATAGTAGAGATAGATGCTGGGATCGCGCTGGATCGCCAGCCGGCTGTCGCTCTGCACCGCGCCGATAAGATCGGACGGCAGCGGATAGATCGCATCTACCTGGCCCGACTTCAGCGCCGCGACGCGCGTAGCGTCTTCCGGGCTGGGCGAGAAGATCACGCGATCCACCTTCGGCCAGCCTTTATTCCAGTAGCCGTTGAATTTCGTCAGCGTCACCGCCTTGCCGGGCTGCCACTCCACAAAGGTAAAAGGCCCGGTGCCGACCGGATGCAGACGCAGCTGCGCCTCGTCGGGAAAGGCTTTCAGCACCGTCGGGCTCCACATCACCGCCGACGGGTGCGCCAGGGTGTTGATAAAGGCGCCGAACGATTCGCTCAGGTCGATTTGCACTTTATTGGGTGCCAGCACCGTAACGCTTTTGATCATGCGGTAAAGACTGTTGCGCTTCAGCCCCTTTTTCTGGTCGGCGAGCCGGTCGAGGTTAGCCTTTACCGCGTCAGCGTTAAACGGCGTGCCATCCTGAAAGGTCACGCCGTCGCGCAGGGTCAGCGTAAACTGCGTGGCATCGTCGTTGCTGGTATAGCCCGTCGCCAGCCAGGGCATCAGGGTCATTTTGGCATCGAACTGAAACAGTCGTTCAAATATCCCGCTCTGCACCGAATAACTGATGTTATCGGAGGTATCATGCGGGTCGAGGCCGGTAATATCGGCGTACATTGAGATACGCAGATCCTGCGCCTGCGCGACGCCGGCCAGCGTGAGTGTTAAACCGAGGGCAACAGAGGTACGGCGAAAAAATGGCTTCATAAAAGGCTCCTGGTGGCAATAAATAGGCGCAATTAACGGTCGTCGGCCACCCAGTGATCGGGCGCGACCTGGCGATAACGGTGTTTACTCACTCTCTCTTTTACGCTGCGTATTGGGGATGGAATTTCACCGTCGTCGAAACGGCGCTCCGGGCGGTGACGCGGATCGACCACCGGCACCGAGGCCAGCAGACGCTGCGTGTAGGGATGCTGCGGCTGATTAAAGAGCGACTGTCGCGGCCCGATCTCCACGATCTGTCCGAGATACATCACCGCCACGCGGTTGGCGATGCGCTCCACCACCGCCATGTCATGCGAGATAAAAATCCAGGCGACGCCGGTCTGCTGCTGCAGATCCATCATCAGGTTGATGACCTGCGCCTGAACCGACACGTCGAGCGCAGAGACCGCTTCGTCGGCAATAATAATGCGGGGTTTAAGCGCCATCGCGCGGGCGATGGCGATACGCTGCCGCTGTCCGCCAGAGAACTCATGGGGGTAGCGCCGCGCATGTTCCGGCAGCAGGCCGACGCTCTTTAACAGCGCTTCAACCTGCGGCGTCGCCTCGTCGAGCGATCGCACCAGCCCGTGCAGCAGCAGCGGCTCGGCGATAGTAAAGCCCACGGTCAGTCGCGGGTTGAGCGACGCGTAGGGGTCCTGAAACACCATCTGGATTTCGCGCCGCAGCGGCTGAAACTGCGCCTCTTTCAGGCTGGCAATTTCGCGGCCGGCGAAGAGAATACTGTCGGCGTCGCCGTCGACCAGCCGCATCAGCGCGCGGCCGGTGGTCGATTTGCCGCAGCCGCTTTCGCCGACAATCGCCAGGGTTTCTCCCGGCCAGAGGGCGAAGTCGATCTGTTCGACCGCATGCACGCGGTGCGTCAGCGCGGAAAAAATACCGCTGCGCACGGGAAAGCGTACGGTCAGTCCACGCACGTCGAGCAGCGGTTTCTCTTCGTAGCGCGCGGTGATGTGCGCCTCCTCCTCTGGCGCGTCGCTGTGCAGCAGTGGAAAACGCTGCGGCCAGCGCTGTTCGCGCATGTCGCCGGGTTTCGGCACGGCCGCCAGCAGCGCCCGGGTGTAGTCATGCTGCGGCGCGGCGAAGATCGCCTCGACCGGCCCCTGCTCGACGACGTTGCCGCGATACATCACCACCACGCGGTCCGCGACTTCCGCCACCACGCCCATATCATGCGTGATAAACAGCACCGCCATCCCTTTTTCCCGCTGCAGCTCGCGCAGAATATGGAGAATGCGCGCCTGCACCGTGACGTCGAGCGCGGTGGTCGGCTCGTCCGCAATAAGCAACTGCGGATCGCACGCCAGCGCCTGCGCAATCATCACGCGCTGGCGCATCCCGCCGGAGAGCGCGTGCGGATAGCTTTTCATTACCCGATCGACGTCGGCGATGCGCACCTGACGCAGCAGCGACCGCGCGCGGGCCTGCGCTTCAGCGCCAGAGCAGAGTCGATGGTCGCGCAGCGCTTCGGTAAGCTGATCGCCCACGCGCAGCACCGGGTTGAGCGAGGTCATCGGCTCCTGAAAAATCATCGCCATCTCCCGTCCGCGCAGCCTGCGCCGCTGCTCATCGCTGAGCCGGCTGAGATCGCGCGTTTCGCCCGTGCGGTCGCGAAAGCGAATCGCGCCGCCGTCGATGCGCGCCGAGGCGGCCAGCAGCCCCATTACCGCCAGCGAGGTGACCGATTTTCCCGATCCGCTCTCGCCGACGACCGCGACAATTTCCCCGGGCTGAATGGCGAAAGAGACATCGTGCAGCGCCTGATGCGAACCGCTGCGCCCGCGAAAGCTGACGCTGAGATGCTCTATCGCCAGCACCGGCGCGCGCGCTGAATCGGCAACGCTGGCGGCGTCAGGCAGGCGAGAAGTGTCCGTCATCGTTGCTCCATATGCGTTACAGCCAGATACGGCCTTGTGAATAGGAAAGGAAGGGCGAACTGTCCGCCGCCAGCCAGATGGGGCCGTCCAGATCGACATGTTCTGCCTGCGGGGTAACCAGCAGCGCCGCCTCCATCGCCAGCGAGGAGCCGAGCATGCAGCCGACCATCAGCCGCATCCCCTGCTTTTTCGCCTCGTCAGCCATCGCCAGTGCCTCCGTCAGGCCGCCGCACTTGTCGAGCTTGATATTGATCATCTCGTAGCGATCGCGCAGCGCGGCGATATCGCCGCGCGTGTGGCAGCTTTCATCAGCGCAGAGCGGAATGGGATGGGCGATGCCCGCTAAACCGGCATCCTCGCCCGCCGGCAGCGGCTGTTCGATCATTGCGAGCCGGTAAGGCAGCAGCGAGGCAAACAGCGACGGCAGATCAAGCCCGCTCCAGGCTTCGTTGGCGTCGGCGATCAAGGTGGCGTCAGGCGCGGCGGCGCGGACAGCCGCGACCTTTTCCACAATCGCCTCGCGGTCGAGCTTGATCTTGAGCAGCAGCGCGCCGCGCGCTACCGCGTCCGCCGCCGCGTCGGCCATCTTCTCGACGCTGTCGAGGCTGAGGGTTTCAGCGGTCACCACCGACGGCGGCGCGCTCAGCGCGGCCTGCTGCCACAGGGTTTGCTTCGCCCGCGCGGCGTCCAGCCGCCACAGCGCGCAGTCCAGCGCGTTGCGCGCCGCGCCCGCGTTAAGCTGCGTTTGCAGCGCATGGCGGCTCAGCCCCGCCTCGATCGCCTCTTTCATCGCGTTAAGCTGCGCGTGGACACTCTCGACGGACTCGTTATAGCGCGGCGTCGGCGTGCATTCGCCGCAGCCGATAAAACCGTCCTGCTCCAGAACGACGCGGATCACCGCCACGGCGGTGCGGGTGCCGCGCGCAATGGCAAATGGCCGCGCCAGCGGCAGCGTCAACACCTCAATCAGCATGCGACGCATCTCAGCCCCGCTCTTTCAGCAGGGCGGCGATCGCATCAATGCCGAAACGCACCGGATCCGTTGCGGGCACGCCAAAGGTGTCGCTGAGCTGCGCGCAGTAGTCGCGCGCCTCTTGTTCGCTGAAGTTAGAGGTGTTGATGGCGAAACCGGCCAGCTGCGGATTGTCGCTGGTCACCTGCGCCGCGCGCAGATTGGCTTCGACGCAGTCCGCCAGGCCCACCATCGGCTGATGAGGCAAATGACGCATATGCGGACGCCCCATCTCATGGCACATCACCAGCCAGTGCGGCTGCGCGCCGTGGATTAATCCCATGCTGACGCCCGCATAGGAGGGGTGGAACAGCGAGCCTTGCCCCTCGACGATATCCCAGTGATCGTCGTCGTTGGCTGGCGAGAGCGCCTCCGCCGCGCCGGCGATAAAATCGGCGATAACCGCGTCGATGGCGATGCCTTCGCCCGCCACCAGGATGCCGGTCTGTCCGGTGGCGCGAAAATCCGCCTTCATGCCCTGCTCGCGCATGGCGGCTTCCAGCGCCAGCGAGGTATACATTTTGCCGACCGAGCAGTCGGTGCCAACGGTCAGCACGCGTTTTCCGCTGCGCTTTTTGCCGCTGCCCACGTTTAGTTTCGGCCGCATATGACGGATATCGAACAGCGCGACGCCGTGCGCCTCCGCCAGCGCCACCAGTTCAGGTTCGTCGGCCAGACGATGATGCAGGCCGCTCGCGACGTTCATCCCTGCTTTAATGGCGGTGGTAATGCTCTCCAGCCAGTGCTGCGGCAGATAGCCGCCGGCGTTGGCGGTGCCGAGCACCAGCGTTTTGGCGCCGCGCGCCTTCGCCGCCGCGATGTCCAGCTCTTCAAGTCCCAGGGTCACGGTACAGCCGGGCAGGCGAATTTCGCCGACGCACTGTTCGGGTCGCCACACCTGAATGCCGCGCGCGGTTTTAGCGGCCAGCGGATCGGTGACGTCGCCGAGAAATAGCAGATAGGGTTGCGGGATAAGCATAATGCGTTCTCTTTCAGACAGGGTGGAGGGTCTGAAAGGCACTATTTCACGGGCGGCGAAGCGGGACGAATGCTTGTTTAGCCGCTGGCTATAACCTGCGGCTATAGCGAAAAGCTGAGCTTATGGCAGAGGCCGAATCGGGTGGTAAAAAGAGGAAGGTGCGCGAAGGCGTAGAAAGAAAAGCGTATGGCGAGGGGGCATCACGGCACGCTAGCGGCCGTGATTGCCTGAGACGGTATAAAGCGTAAAGGATTAGTACATCGCGCCTGGCGGTACATATTTGAAGGTTTCGACGTAAGCGCGAAAAACATATTTTACGAAGCGTTTCATAGGCTACCTGATTCAAAATTTGTTGAAGAAATGCAGAGAAATTATAACTTCCGTGCATTTTTCAGGCAATAAATTTTGAACCAGATCACAAAAACACCCTTAACGGGCGATAACAACTCAGGCGAAGAGATTGAGATGCTCGATCAGAATGGTACAGCCGATAGCGATAAGCACCACGCCGCCGAGCACTTCCGCCCATTTGCCCAGCACCGGCCCGACCAGCCGTCCCACCAGCACGCCGGTGGTCGCCATAATGGTAGTCGCCATGCCGATGGTCAGCGCGGTGGCGATAATATTGACCTGCAGGAAGGCCAGGCCCACGCCCACCGCCAGCGCGTCCAGGCTGGTGGCGACCGCCGTGGTCGCCAGCACCATAAAGCCATGACGCTGCGGCGCTTCGCACGCTTCTGCCGTCGCCGTCTGGCGAAAACCTTCCATCATCATGCGTCCGCCCAGGAACGACAGCAGAATAAAAGCGACCCAGTGATCCCAGGCCATTACATAACGGCTGGCGGCGAGGCCGGCAGCCCAGCCGATCAGCGGCGTCAGCGCTTCAATCGCGCCAAAAATCAGACCGGTGCGCAGCGCTTCTTTAAATCCGGGACGATGCAGCGCCGCGCCTTTGCTGAGCGCAGCGGCAAAAGCATCCATCGACATGCCGAAGGCAAGGATCAGAGTTGCGATAAAAGTCATAATGGCTAGTGTCAGGGTAAAAAGCGTTCAGACGCCTGCTTTTTGCCGCAATAAAGGTTCAGTCTGGTAAAAGTGCGCGCAGTCTAGCACGCATCCCGCCTGATAAAAAGACAAGGAAATCATGGATTTAAGTATAGCAAAGGCTATAACTTTTATCTTTCGCTATCTTTTGCCGCTAAGTTAATGGTCCTTAAGCCTTTTCTCAGGGCCAGACGCGCGGCCTGAAGGCGTGGCCGCGGCGGGGATTGAACCCCGGCGGAGATTGCCGGAAAATAGCCGCGCTGATTAATGCGGAACCTGCTGATGAAAAACCCTTTTGAATCCCTGATTATCCCCGGCGGCATCTTGCTGCTCGGCTTTCTCTCTGCGCTGCTGCTGCCTGCGCCCAATTTTGGACTGACGATGGCCAGAAGCCTGACCCAGCGTCTGCACCTGCAGGATATCAACCAGCTCTATACCCTGATCTTCTGCGTCTGGTTCCTGCTGCTGGGCGCGGTGGAGTTTTATGCGATCCGCTTTATCTATCGCCGCTGGTTTCGCACCTGATCCTGTTGCCTGTCGCTGCGGCTGTCGGCCCGGCGCGGGCAGATTGAAATCACAAAAATGTAACATTACTTTTACAGAATCGGCTGAAAAAGGCCGCCTCGTGAAAAATCCTTTATCGATCCCTTTTTGTCTAATCTTTTAAAATCAGCGCCTTATAAAATAAGGCGATTTTTCCCTCTCTCCCTGCCATGCACCGTCATCGTGCATTTCCACAACATCATATTCGGTTAACCCGCTGAGTTTTCGATAAAAAATTCCTTATGCACGTCGAGCCGGGATGATTAATTCTTATGCTGAATCATTTCTGCATTTAAAAAATAAACAAATGTTTAATTCAGAGGCGAGAATGTTATATTCAACAGATAAAGCATAACGTGCAGTTAACCTGCAGCCCGCTTAAACGAACCTGAGTCTTAACCTTTGAGAAATAGCGCAACGCGCTCCCAAGAAGCGCGGCTATTTCGCCTGCGAACCTGTTGAGCATCAGGTCAACAGAGAGAGGAGATGTCGCCTCATGAGCAAAACAGCTGTAAACCTTACGCTCGCAACGAGCGCCGTTGGCACGGGAAAACCGCAGATGTCCGAGCGTAAAGACGTTGATGTGCTGCTGATTGGCGCAGGCGTAATGAGCGCGACGCTAGGCGCCTGGCTACAGGAGCTGGAGCCGGACTGGGCCATTGAAATGGTCGAGCGTCTCGATAACGTGGCGGAAGAGTCCTCTAACGGCTGGAACAATGCCGGGACCGGCCATGCCGCGCTGGCGGAGCTGAACTATACGCCGTTAAAGGCAGATGGCAGCATCGATATCAGCAAAGCGCTGGCAATTAATGAATCCTTCCAGGTTTCCCGTCAGTTCCTGGCCTGGCAGGTGCAGAAGGGACGTCTCCACTCGCCTGAACGTTTTATTAACAGCACGCCACATATGAGTTTTGTCTGGGGCGATGAGAATGTGGCTTTCCTGCGCAAACGCTATCAGGCGCTGCAGAAAAGCACGCTGTTCCGCGGTATGGCCTACTCCGAAGATCCACAGCAGATTGCCGAATGGATCCCGCTGGTGATGAAAGGCCGCGACCGCCGCCAGAAAGTTGCGGCGACCTGGACGGAGATGGGCACCGACGTCAATTTCGGCGAAGTGACGCGTCAGCTGATCGCCTCGCTGGAGAAACATCCCGGCTTCCGCCTGCGTCTGCGTCAGGAAGTGCGCGACCTCAAGCGCCTGAGCGACGGCCGCTGGCAGGTTACCCTGCATTCGCTGGCAACGGGCGAGAGCCGCCTGCTAACGGCGAAAAACGTCTTTATCGGCGCGGGCGGCGCGGCGCTGCCGCTGCTGCAGAAGAGCGGCATCCCGGAGGTCAGCGGCTACGCCGGTTTCCCGGTCGGCGGCTCGTTCCTGGTGACCGAGAACCCGGACGTGGTGCGTCAGCATATGGCGAAGGTCTATGGCAAAGCCTCGGTCGGCGCGCCGCCGATGTCGGTGCCGCACGTCGATACCCGCGTGCTGGACGGCAAAAGAGTGCTGCTGTTTGGCCCGTTCGCCACCTTCTCCACCCGGTTTCTTAAGCAGGGCTCGCTGCTGGATATGTTCGGCTCGATAAACAGCAGCAACCTGCTGCCGATGATGAACGTCGGGCTGAAGAATTTTGACCTGGTGAAATACCTCGTCGATCAGGTGCTGCAGAGCGATGCCGATCGCATGGAGGCGCTGCGCACCTATGTGCCGGAGGCGCATCCTGACGACTGGCGTCTGGTTACCGCTGGCCAGCGCGTGCAGATTATCAAGAAAGAGGGCAAAGAGGGCGGCGTGCTGCGTCTCGGCACCGAAGTGGTCACCTCGGAAGATGGCTCTATTTCCGCCCTGCTCGGCGCCTCGCCGGGCGCCTCGACCGCTGCGCCGATTATGCTGGAGCTGATGGCGAAAGCCTGGCCGGAGCAGATGGCGTCGACGGAATGGCAGAACCGCATTCGCGCCGTGGTGCCCTCCTGGGGGCGCAAACTTAACGGCGACGTGGCGCTGACGGAGCGAGTGCTGGCGGATACCAGCCGCGTGCTGAAACTCGCCTACGCGCCGCCGGTGACGCCAAACGCTGCGAACGACGAAGCGCGCGAAACCGCCCATGTGGTAGGCAAGTAAGCCCGTTTTGCCGATCAAAGCCCCGCCCTGGCGGGGCTTTTTGTTTCCGGGTATCGCGCCTGGTCGAGTCGTGGATTCTCTATTAGGGTTAATGAAACGCTTTTTTTTCTCGTCACGTTTCGCTAACCAGGAGAATGTCCGATGTCAGAATCGACCGCTGCCAGTGAGTTACGCCTGCTGGACCGCTACTGGCGCGCCGCCAACTACCTTTCCGTCGGGCAGATTTACCTGATGGCGAACCCGCTGCTGCGCGAGCCCCTGCAGCCGGAACATATTAAGCCTCGCCTGCTGGGGCACTGGGGCACCACGCCCGGCCTCAATTTTATCTACGCGCACCTCAACCGCATTATTCGCCAGCGCGACCTGAATATGATCTATATCTGCGGACCGGGCCACGGCGGGCCGGGCATGGTGGCGAATACCTGGCTGGAGGGCAGCTACAGCGAAATCTATCCGCACATCAGCGAAGACGCGGAAGGCATGCAGCGCCTGTTCAAACAGTTCTCGTTTCCCGGCGGCATCCCGAGCCACGCCGCGCCGGAAACGCCGGGGTCGATCAACGAAGGCGGCGAACTCGGCTACTCGCTGTCGCACGCCTTTGGCGCGGCCTTTGATAATCCCGATCTGATCGTGCCCTGCGTGATCGGCGACGGCGAGGCGGAAACCGGCCCGCTGGCCTCGAGCTGGCACGGCATCAAGTTTCTTAATCCCCAGCGCGACGGTGCCGTGCTGCCGATCCTGCACCTCAACGGCTACAAGATTGCGAACCCCACTATTCTGGGACGCGCCAGCGACGACGATCTGCAGCAGCTGTTCCGCGGCTACGGCTACGAGCCGCTGTTCGTGAGCGGGCACGAGCCGGAGAAGATGCATCAGCAGATGGCCGACACCCTTGAGCACGCCTTCGATCGCATCGCCGCTTACCAGCAGGCGGCGCGCGAAGGCCACGAGCAGGAAGGCATTCCACGCTGGCCGATGATTATTATGCGCAGCCCTAAAGGCTGGACCGGCCCGCAGGAGGTCGACGGTAAAAAGGTGGAAGACTTCTGGCGCGCCCATCAGGTGCCGGTAGCGGCCTGCCGCGAAGATGCGGGACATCGTCAGATACTGGAGCAGTGGCTGCGCAGCTATCAGCCGGATGACCTGTTCGACGAACAGGGTCGGCTAAAGCCGGAGCTGCGCGCGCTGGCACCGCAGGGCGATAAACGTATGGGGGCGTCGCCCTACGCCAACGGCGGGCTGCTGCGCCGCGAGTTGAATACGCCCGATATCCGTGAATTCGCCTTTGACGTGAAGGCACCAGGCTCGCAGCTGGCGCAGGCCACCGAGCAGTTCGGCCGCTATCTGGCGGAGATATTTGCGCGCAACCAGCATAACTTCCGCCTGTTCGGTCCCGACGAAACCGCCTCGAACCGCCTGACGCCGGTCTTCGACGTTACCAGCCGCACCTGGCTGGAGCCGGTGAAGCCCTATGACGAGCAGCTGGCGCGCGACGGCCGCGTGATGGAGATCCTTAGCGAGCATCAGTGTCAGGGCTGGCTCGAAGGCTATCTGCTGACCGGCCGTCACGGCCTGTTTAACTGCTACGAAGCCTTTATCCATATTGTCGATTCGATGTTCAACCAGCACGCCAAGTGGCTGAAGGTGACGCGCAAGCTCGGCTGGCGCAAGCCGGTCTCTTCGCTCAACTACCTGCTCTCTTCCCACGTCTGGCGTCAGGATCACAACGGCTACAGCCACCAGGATCCTGGCTTTATGGATCACGTCGCCAATAAAAAGGCGGATATCGTACGCATCTATCTGCCGCCGGACGCCAACACGCTGCTGTGGGTCGGCGACCACTGCCTGCGCACCTGGGACCGTATCAACGTGATTGTGGCGGGCAAGCAGCCGTCGGCGCAGTGGCTCGATATGGAGAGCGCCATTGCCCACTGCGAGGCGGGCATGGGCGAATGGCGCTGGGCGGGCACCACGCCGCCGGGCGAAGAGCCGGATGTGGTGATGGCGTGCGCCGGCGACGTGCCGACGCTGGAGACGCTGGCGGCGGTGGATCTGCTGCGCGGCTATCTGCCCGACCTGCGCATTCGCGTGGTGAACGTGGTCGATCTGATGGCGCTGCAAACCCAGGAGCAACATCCGCACGGCAAAAGCGAAGAGGATTTCGACGCGCTGTTCACGCTCGACAAGCCGGTGATTTTCGCCTTCCACGGCTACCCGGCGCTGGTGCATCGCCTTGCCTACCAGCGCAACAACCATCGTAATTTCCACGTACGCGGCTTTAACGAAGAGGGCACCACCACCACGCCGTTCGATATGACGGTGCTTAACGAGCTGGACCGCTATCATCTGGCGCAGGAGGCGATCCTGCGCGTGCCGGGACTGGCGGATCGCCACCCGGAACTGCTGGACGATTTGCAGGAGCGCATCGCCGAGCATCATCGCTACGTGCGCGAATATGGCGAAGATGTGCCGGAGGTGCGCGGCTGGAAATGGCCGTCGGAAACGGGCACCGGCGCGCCCGATTAACGCAGGGCGTCCGCCAGCATCCATAACGTCGTGGCCACCAGCGACAGCGCCATCACGCTGTTGAAGAGACGACGCTTCCACGGCGTTTGCAGATGCAGGCCCAGCCGATCGCCCAGCGCTGCCCAGATGACTACGCAGGGCAGGTTTACCAGCGCGAAGCCAAGCATGACCGGCAGCAGCCCGCTCTGCGCGCTCCACAGCAGCGCTACGTTGGTCGCCATCAGCCAGGCCTTGGGATTGAGCGCCTGAAAGCCGATAGCACCGGCGATGGTCATCGGCTGCGCCTTTTCCCGCTGGGTCGGCGCGCCCGCCCGCCAGATCTTCCACGACAGCCAGAGCAGGTAGGCGCAGCCCGCCAGCGTGAGCGGCAGCCGGACGGCGCCCATCCAGCTCAGCAGCCACTCCAGCGCCAGCACCGCCAGCGCAGTTTGCAGCAGACAACCCAGCAGCACGCCGGAGATCATCGGCAGCGTACGCCGCAGGCCAAAATTAACGCCGGAGGTCGCCAGCAGCAGGTTATTGGGGCCAGGGGTAATAGACATAACGGTGACATAGCTGAAAAAAGAGGGATCGAGCATGGCGGCGTTCTCCACAGGAAACAGTAAGGCCATGCTAGAACGCCAAAAGAATTGGTAACAGAGACACAAAATCACTATTGTCATGGTTACAGTCTGCAATTTTAAATATTGTACCCATGACTCGCGGAGGCTTTTGTGTCCCTTTCTTTCTCTGCCGATCAGCCGCTCTATTGCCAGCTTGCCGATAGCTTCGCCGAGGCGATTCATCAGGGCACGCTAAAACCGGGCAAGCGCCTGCCTGCCATTCGCCGCGTGGCGCAGAGCCATCAGGTCAGCATTAATACCGTGCTGAACGCCTGGCAGCGGCTGGAAGATCGCGGCCTTATCGAGGCGCGGCCACAGTCAGGCTACTATGTGCGCAGCGTGCTGCCCGCCCTGATGCAGCCGGTTCCCCATCGCACCCGCATTAAAGACCCGAGCAGTGAAAAGCTCGATCTGATCGACCAGGTGTTCGCGGCGCAGAACCATCCCGATTACGTCAATATTTCGCTGGCCTGCCCGCAGGACGGCGAGCTTTATCCGTCGGCGCGCCTCGCGCGCATTACCGCTTCGCTGCTGCGCCGCAATCCCGACCTTATCGGCCGCTATGCGCTCCCTCCCGGTAGTGAGCGCTTACGGGAGGAGATTGCGCGCCGCGCGCTGCACGCGGGCATGTCGCTGACCAGCGAAGCGATCACCCTCACCCACGGCTGTATGGAGGCGCTGCAGCTGGCGCTACGCGCGGTGACCCAGCCTGGAGACTGCGTTGGACTGGAGTCGCCGACCTACTTTTTTCTCTTTCCGCTGCTGGCGTCGCTGGGGCTGAAGGCGCTGGAGATTCCCACCGATCCGCAGCACGGGCTTTCCCTCGACGCGCTGGAGATGCTGCTGCAGGAGAAGCGTATTCAGGCGCTGATCGCCATGCCGAGCGCGCAGAATCCGCTGGGCTGCTGCATGTCGCGCCAGAACAAGCAGCGTCTGGCCAGGTTAGTAAATACTTACAAGGTTCCTCTGCTGGAAGACGGCCTCTATGACGAGCTGCAGTTCGACTGGCCGCTCTCGCCTACCGTAAAGTCATTTGATACCGAAGGTTGGGTGATTTACTGCACCAGCTTTACCAAAACCGTAGCGCCGGACTTTCGCATCGGCTGGATCGCCGCCGGCCGCTTCCATGAGGCGATAGCGCGCCTGAAGGCGGTCTCCTCGATGGCGGAATCCCGGCTGCTGTCGGAGACGCTGGCGGAATTTCTCGCCAACGGCGGTTACGATCACCATCTGCGCACGCTGCGCCGCCGCTACGCCGCCAATATGGACGAGGCGCGTGGCCTCATCGCCCGCTATTTTCCGCAGGGGACGCGCGCCACGCTGCCGCGCGGCGGGTTTGTTTTTTGGGTCGAACTGCCGGAGCAGGTCGATACGGTGGCGATGTTCCATCGGCTGCTGCAAGAGCAGATCTGCGTGACGCCCGGCGCGCTCTATTCGCTGAGCGAACGCTACAATCACGCGCTGCGTCTCTCCTGCTGCTACCCCTTCGACCAGCGCTATAGCTGGGCGCTGAAGCGCACCGGCGCGATCGCCTGCGAGCTGGCGGGCCTGGCGCCGGGGATCGATCAGGGTTTGCCGTTGCGGCCCCAGACGGTGTAGGGGTGGCGCTCGGTCAGGCGTTCGTAGTAGTTACGCACCGCAGGCAGGCTGGGATGATCCAGCGGGGTTTCATACCAGCGGTTGACCGCCAGCCCGACGCCAATATCCGCCAGGGTGAAGTTACGGCCCGCCACATAGCGTCCGGTTTTCTCCAGCTGCTGGTTGAGGATGCCCATGGTGTGCGCCCACCCTTTGCAGGCCGCCGCCAGCAGACGCGGATCCTGATGCGCGGGTGAGTTGCGCACCAACGACATAAAGGCGTAGCGCCAGGAGGTATTGAGTTCGGTGGACTGCCAGTCCATCCACTGATCGATCGGCGCGCGGGCGCGCGGATTTTGCGGATAGAGCCAGTCGCCCTCATAGGCGTTGGCCAGATAGCGCAGGATGGCGTTCGACTCCCACAGCACGAAATCGTCGTCGATAACGACCGGGATCAGGGCGTTCGGGTTAAGGGCGAGAAATTCCGGCTTGCGCAGCGAGTCAGGTTCCACGCCCCACTCTTCTTCGCGCTCGAAGTCGAGATCCAGTTCGTCGCAGAGCCAGAGCACTTTACGCACGTTAATTGACGAGTCGCGCCCAAGAATTTTCAGCATAACGGTCTCCTGCAGGAATTGTTAACATATTGATAACCCTGTCAGGCCATAAACGCAAATGTCGGGCGTGGAAATGCCCTGTTGAGAAAGGAGCAATAATGAACGTCGCCTTTAAGCAAGTAGATGTCTTTACCTCGTCCGCGTTCAACGGCAATCCGCTGGCGGTGATTATGGATGCGCAGGGCCTGAGCGACGCGCAGCTTCAGGCCATCGCCCGCTGGACAAATCTGTCTGAAACGACCTTTGTGCTGCCGCCGCAGCACCAGGAAGCTGACTACCGCGTGCGCATCTTTACCGTTGAGGGTGAACTGCCGTTTGCCGGACACCCGACGCTGGGCACCGCGCATGCGCTGCTGGAAGCGGGCTGGCCGACAAAGCAACCTGGCAGGATGGTGCAGGAGTGCGGCGTCGGCAACGTGACGATCAGCATCGGCGCCGGGGGTTCGCTGGCGTTTGCCGCTCCAGAGGCGACGATCGCTCCCTTTACCGACGCGCTGATGAGCAATGCGCTCGGCTGCGAGCTGTTCGACACCACGCAAACGCCCGCCGTGGTCGATATGGGTATCCGCTGGCTGCTTATCCCGATGATTAGCGCCGAGGCGGTGCTGGCGATTCAGCCCGCCGTCAGCGACCTGCAGCGCCTGCTCGCCCACGCGGGTGTTACCGGCGTGATGCCGTTCGGCCCGCTGCCGCACGGCGAAAGCGAGCAGTATGAAGTGCGCGGCCTGCTGGTGGAGAACGGCAGCCTGACGGAAGATCCCATTACCGGCAGCGCCAACGCCTGCCTGGCGCGCTACTTTGCCGCGCAGGGCCAGATGCGCGATTACCGGACGCGTCAGGGTACGGCAATCGGGCGTGAAGGGCGCGTATCGGTGCGCTTCGAAGGCGACCAAATCTGGATCGGCGGTAAGACCGTCACGGTAATTGACGGCACCATTGCGCTGTAGCGCTGACGCTGCATTGCCGGCGCTGCCGTGGAGGAGATAAGCCCGCGCAGATACGCGCCTTATCCCTGGTGCGTATCCGTGGCTTATAACGCCTGGCCGCCTGACGCCTCAATGCGCTGCGCCGTGATCCAGCCGCTCTCCTCGCTGAGAATCGCGGTGATGGCGTCGCCGATATCGTCCGGCTGCCCCACGCGCCCCAGCGCGGTAAGCGCCGCAATGGTGTCGTTAATCTCTTTATTGTCGCGCACGCGTCCGCCGCCGAAGTCGGTCTCGATAGCCCCCGGCGCCAGAATATTAACGCGAATGCGCCGTTCGCCCAGCTCTTTCGCCTGATAGCGCGTCAGCACCTCCATCGCGCCTTTAACGGAGGCGTAAGTGGCGGAGCCTGGGTAGGTCATGCGCGTCAGCCCGCTGGAGATATTCAAAATGCGGCCACCGTCGTTGATCAGCGGCAGCAGTTTCTGCGTCAGAAAATAGGGGCCTTTAAAATGAACGTTAACCAGCGCGTCAAACTCTTCCTCTGTGGTCTCGCTAAATGGCTTATAGTGACCATGACCGGCGTTGTTTATTAAATAATCAAAGCGGTCGCGCTGCCATCCCTTTTCCAGCGTCTGTTTGACCTGCGCGACAAAGCCGCTGAACTGGCCGCTGTCGCCTACATCCAGCTGCAGCGCGGCTGCGCGACCGCCCAGCGCCTCGATTGCAGTAATTAACGCCTGCGCCTCTTCTTCATGGCTGCGCCAGGTAAAAAGGATATCGACGCCTTTTGCAGCCAGTTTTAACGCCGCATTCTTGCCTAAACCGCGGTTGGCGCCGGTAATAAGTGCAATTTTATTACTCATGTTTCGATCCTGTTGCAAAATTGAACACCAAATCAGGATATTCCCCAATAATTGATCTATAAATGGCAGGAAATACTCAGCACTGTTTCACTTACAACAACAATCGGTGAACAACATGGACAAAATTCACGCAATGCAGGTTTTTGTGCGGGTGGCGGAAATGGGCAGTTTTACCCGCGCGGCGGAAAGTCTGGGCCTGCCAAAAGGCAGCGTGTCGCGCCAGCTGCAGGCGCTAGAAAATCAGATGGGTACGCGGCTGCTGCATCGCACCACGCGGCGCGTGCAGCTTACCCAGGATGGGCTGGTCTACTACGATCGCTGCCTGGATCTGTTGTCGATGATCGACGATATGGATAGCCTGTTTCAGCACGATCCCGCTACGCTGAGCGGCAAGCTGCGCGTCGATATGTCGGTGGCGATGGCGACCGGCTTTATCCTGCCGCGCCTGCCGGAATTTTTGCAGCACTATCCCGGCGTGGAAATCGAGCTGAGCAGCAGCGACCGCATGGTGGATGTGATCCGCGAAGGCTTCGACTGCGTTATCCGCGTCGGCGAGCTAAAAGACTCCGGCCTGATTGCGCGGAAAATCGGCACCTACACCTTGATTAACTGCGCCAGCCCCGGCTACCTTTCCCGTTTCGGCATGCCGACGCGGCTGGAAGAGCTGTCGTCGCACGCGATGGTTCACTACACGCAGCAGCTCGGCCAGCCTTCGCCCGGCTTTGAATATTTTGACGGCAAGCAGTGCCACTACGTGCAAACCGGCGGCGTTGTGACGGTCAACAGCACGGAAACCTATCGCGCCGCCTGCCTGGCGGGACTGGGCATTATTCAGGTGCCGGCGATGGGCATCTATCCGCTGCTGGAGTCTGGCCAGCTGGTGGAAGTACTGCACGCCTTTCCGGCGAAGCCGATGCCCATCTCTCTGCTCTATCCCCATCGGCGCAATGTGGCGCGGCGCGTGCGCGTGTTTATGGAGTGGCTGAGTCAGGTACTACAGGAGTATGTCACCTGAGCGGCTATAATTGCCTTTTCACGTAAAGCAGGATGATAACTGTCTATGACGGACAAACAGGAAACCCCGAATAATCCCGAGCAACCTAAACCGCTGATCGATATTCAGACCGGCAATAAAACCGTTGACGGCTCGATTCGTCGCGTATCGCGCTTTGCCGCCTGGTTTCAGGCGATTCCGGCGGTGGCGCACTTTATTCGCGCGCTGGAGCGCTTCAACGATCGCCTGGGCAGCCAGTTCGGCGCGGCCATTACCTACTTTTCGTTTTTATCGCTCATCCCGATCCTGATGGTCTCTTTCGCCGCCGTCGGGTTTGTGCTGGCGTCGAACCAGGATCTGCTGTCGCAGCTGATCACGAAGATCGTTAACAGCATCAGCGATCCTACGCTCGCTACGACGCTGAAGAATACGGTAAACACCGCCATCCAGCAGCGCGCCACCGTAGGTATTACCGGTCTGCTGCTGGCGCTCTACTCCGGCATTAACTGGATGGGCAACCTGCGCGAAGCGGTGCGCGCCCAGTCGCGCGACGTCTGGGAGCGCACGCCGGACGATCAGGAGAAGTTCTGGAAAAAGTATCTGCGCGACCTGATTTCGCTGATCGGCCTGATGCTGGCGCTGGTGATCACCCTGTCGCTGACCTCTATCGCTGGCGCGGCGCAGGCAGCAATCGTCAACGCGCTGGGGCTGGCAGATATCGAGTGGCTGCGCCCGGCGATGACCGCCATAGCGCTGGCCATTTCGATTATGGCCAACTATCTGCTGTTCCTGTGGATTTTCTGGATCCTGCCGCGCCACAAGCCGCGTAAGAAAGCGCTGTTTCGCGGCACGCTGCTGGCGGCGATCGGCTTTGAGGTTATCAAGTTCGTGATGACGCTGACGCTGCCCAAGCTCGCTTCGTCGCCCTCGGGTGCCGCCTTCGGCTCGGTGCTGGGTCTGATGGCGTTCTTCTACTTCTTCGCCCGTCTGACGCTGTTCTGCGCCGCCTGGATCGCCACCGCGAAGTATAAAGACGATCCGCAAATGCCGGACTCGCGTCGCGCCTCGCATCGTCAGGTGTAAAAAAAGGTTACCGGCAGCGAAAAATTTCTCCCTTCGGCTATTTTTCAACCAGACAGCAGGATGAATAGCTGAAGGGTCACTTTTATTTACCCCTTTTATAGAGATTCCCGCTGCAAAAGGTGGGCTTCTCCCTGCCTTAATCCACGCTTTCCATTTCAGCACAAATTATCCACTTTTTCGCCGAAAAAGCCCGTTCTGACGCGGTTTATCAGCGTTGAATGCGCCCTGGGAGGTGCGTAATATTCCTGGTCTCTATTTACAATTAAGAAACAGTTATGCAAGCCTCCATCACAGAATCCCTGAAAAAGTCACAAGACGAAACGCCGGTAAACTCTCGCGGCAAGGTCGTGGTGGCCTCGCTGGTCGGTACCGCCATTGAATTCTTCGATTTCTATATCTACGCCACGGCAGCGGTGATTGTTTTTCCTCATATTTTCTTCCCGCAGGGCGATAATACCGTGGCGACGCTGCAGTCGCTGGCGACCTTCGCCATCGCCTTTGTGGCGCGCCCGATCGGCTCTGCGCTTTTCGGCCACTTCGGCGACCGCGTGGGCCGTAAGGCGACGCTGGTGGCCTCGCTGCTGACGATGGGCATCTCTACCGTGATTATCGGCCTGCTGCCGGGCTACCAGTCGATTGGCGTCGCGGCGCCGCTGCTGCTGGCGCTGGCGCGTTTTGGCCAGGGGCTGGGCCTCGGCGGTGAGTGGGGCGGCGCGGCGCTGCTGGCGACGGAAAACGCGCCGGCGAAAAAACGCGCGCTCTACGGCTCTTTTCCGCAGCTGGGCGCACCGATCGGCTTCTTCTTCGCCAACGGCACTTTTCTGCTGCTCTCCTGGCTGCTGACGGACGAGCAGTTTATGCAGTGGGGCTGGCGCGTGCCCTTTATCCTCTCAGCGGTGCTGGTGATTATCGGCCTCTATGTGCGCGTTTCGCTGCATGAAAGCCCGGTCTTCGCGAAGGTGCAGAAAGAGAAGAAACAGGTACGGGTGCCGATCGCCGCGCTGCTGAGCAAGCATCTTACCGCGACCATCCTCGGCACCTTTATCATGCTGGCGACCTATACGCTGTTCTACATTATGACGGTCTACTCGATGAGCTACGGCACCGCGCCGGCGCCAACGGGCCTCGGCTTTTCGCGCAACAGCTTTCTCTGGATGCTGATGATGGCGGTTATTGGCTTCGGCGTGATGGTACCGATCGCTGGTCTGCTGGCGGATCGCTTTGGCCGCCGTAAGACCATGATCGTGATTACGCTGATGATTATCGCCTTCGCCTTCCTGTTCCCGTCGATGCTGGGTTCCGGTTCACAAGCGCTGGTGATGGCCTTCCTGCTGCTCGGCCTGAGCGTGATGGGGCTGACCTTCGGCCCGATGGGCGCGCTGCTGCCGGAACTGTTCCCGACCGAAGTGCGTTATACCGGTGCCTCTTTCTCCTACAACCTGTCGTCGATTCTCGGCGCCTCGGTTGCGCCCTATATCGCCACCTGGCTCAACGCCCACTACGGTTTGCAGGCGGTAGGCTACTACCTGGCCTCGATGGCAGCGCTGACGCTGATTGCGCTGATCGCCTGTAAAGAGACGCGCCATCAGACGCTCTACGAAGCGGTGTAACAGGAATCAGTAAACCCGGCTAAGGCCGGGTTTTACCTCATGGTATAGTTCCCGCTGTTTCGTTATGCAGGAAAAGAACCATGGCGACGGCAGCTCACCTGATTAGCAATACCCTTCCCAGCGTTAAACAACTCCAGTGTTTCCTCGCCGTCGCGCACGAGCTCAATTTTCGCCGCGCCGCCGAGCGCCTCAGCATGACCCAGCCGCCGCTGACGCGTCATATTCAGAGCCTGGAAGCCCTGCTCCACCAGCAGCTTTTTAGCCGCAGCACCCACACGGTGAGCCTGACCGAGGCCGGGCGCGCGCTGGTCGCCAGAGCGGAGAGCATTCTCGAGGCTCTCAGCGCCCTTCACGCCGACGCTCTCTCCCGTCAGGCGCGTCTGCGTATCGGGCTGACCCGAACGCTGGACTTTACCCGTATACCGCCTGTCGGTGCGCGGCTGGCGCAGCTGGATGCCGGCGATGATATCGACTCGCCCGATCTGACCTCCGCCCGGCTGCTGCAGTGTCTGACGCAGAACAGGCTGGATCTGGTGCTGACCGGCGAGAAAGGCGCAGGCAATGAAGAGAGCGTCCGCTATCGCTGGATCTGCCGCGAGCCGCTGCTTATCGCGCTGCCGACCACGCACCCCGCCAGTCGCCAGCATCAGGTCTCGCTCGATGAGGTCAGCGATCTGCCGCTGTTCTGGTTTGCCAGGCGCGCCAACCCCGCCTTCTACGATAAATGCGAGAAAGTTTTCGCGCAGCTGCCAGCGCCGTTGAAAAAGGTTAAAGAGCCTGACGATACCCTGACGATGCTGGCGCATATCGCCCGCGGCAAGGGATTCGCCCTGCTGCCGCAGTCAAAGTGCGCCTTTAATCAGGCCGGGTTGTGCTATCGGCCGCTGCGCGATAGCCAGGCGCAGCAGCTGAATATCGACGTCTACGCCGCCACGCGCCATGACGACGTGCGTCCGGCGCTCCTGCAGGCGCTGGCGAGGCTGAGCGACGGCGCGCCTTAATACCTTTTCAGCATCACAAAAACGGCAATTCCCTGCTGCTCCCCCAGGTGAAAGAATCGGAACAGGACAACAGGAGGGATAATGAAAACGCGTGACTTAGCAAAAACCTTAGAGGTGAGCGCCATCGGCTATGGCGCAATGGGCCTCAGCGAATTCTACGGCGCTGCGGACGACGCGCAGTCGCTGCGTGTTTTGCATAAACTTATCGAGCTGGGCCAGACCTTTATTGATACGGCGGATCAGTATGGTCGCGGCCACAATGAAACGCTTATCGGGCAGTTTCTTGCCGGACTGAATAGCGCCACGCGCGCCCGGTTTAAGGTCGCCACCAAGTGCGGCATTGAACGCGCGCCCGACGAGGCTTACAGCCGAACCATCAATAACCGGCCGGACTATATTACCCGCTGCTGCCACGACTCCCTTAAGCGACTGGGCGTTGAGCGTATCGATCTCTTCTACCTCCACCGCGTCAGCCAGGCGACGCCGATTGAAGAGAGCATGGCGTGCCTGAGCCGCCTGGTGAAGGAGGGAAAGATAAACCATATCGGGCTGTGCGAAGTCTCTGCCGCGACTCTGCGCCGCGCGCACGCCGTTCATCCCGTCGCCGCCCTGCAGACCGAATATTCGCTGTGGACGCGCGACGTTGAGGAGGCGATCCTGCCAACGGTTAAGGCGCTGGATATCGGCCTTGTTGCCTACTCGCCGCTGGGACGCGGTTTCCTGACCGGCAAATATCTGCGCAACAGCGACTTTGCTGAAGGCGACTTCCGTAAAAATAACGGGCGCTTTCAGCAGGCCAGCCTCGATCATAACGCCGCGCTGCTGAGCGCAGTGCGGCCACTGGCGGAGAAGTATGGCTGCACGCCAGGTCAGATAGCGCTGGCCTGGCTGCTGGCGCAGTACGCGAAGCTGGTGCCGATCCCCGGCACGAAACGGATCGCCTACCTGATGGAAAATGCCCAGGCGGCGCAGGTGGCTCTGGAGGCGGCGGACGTGGCGCTGCTGAACGCCCTCCACCAGCGCGTTCAGGTGCAGGGCGCCCGCTATTCGGCAGAGGGGATGAAGGGCGTGAATGCCTGAGGCGAAAGAAGTGAGGGCCTGAAAAGCAAAACCCCGGCAAGCCGGGGTTTTGCAGTGCTGAAAAGAGTGGTGTCTGGCTTAGCTGGCGACGGCGATACGCTTCATATCGGTCATGTAGCCGCGCAGTTTACGGCCAACCGCTTCGATCGGATGCTGGCGAATCGCCTCGTTGACGTCGCGCAGCTGCGCGTTATCAACCTGAGTGCCTTCAATCGCTTTGCCCAGATCGCCCGGCTGCAGCGTGGTCATAAACTCTTTCAGCAGCGGTACTGCGGCGAAGGAGAACAGGTAGTTACCGTACTCGGCGGTGTCGGAGATCACCACGTTCATCTCATACAGACGCTTACGCGCGATGGTGTTGGCGATCAGCGGCAGCTCGTGCAGCGACTCATAGTAAGCGGACTCTTCGATAATTCCCGCGTCGACCATGGTTTCGAACGCCAGCTCAACGCCCGCTTTCACCATTGCCACCATCAGAACGCCTTTATCGTAGTACTCCTGCTCGTCGATTTTGCCTTCATACTGCGGCGCATTTTCAAACGCGGTTTTGCCGGTCTCTTCACGCCAGGTCAGCAGGTTTTTGTCGTCGTTAGCCCAGTCAGCCATCATGCCGGATGAGAATTCGCCGGAGATGATGTCGTCCATATGCTTCTGGAACAGCGGCGCCATAATCTCTTTCAGCTGCTCTGACAGCGCATAAGCGCGCAGTTTTGCCGGGTTAGAGAGGCGATCCATCATAAGGGTAATGCCGCCGAACTTCAGGGATTCGGTGATGGTTTCCCAGCCGAACTGGATCAGTTTTTCGGTGTAGGCCGCGTCGTGACCTTCCGCCACCAGCTTGTCGAAGCAGAGCAGCGAACCGGCCTGCAGCATGCCGCACAGAATAGTCTGCTCGCCCATCAGATCTGACTTCACTTCCGCCACAAAAGAGGACTCCAGCACGCCCGCACGGTCGCCACCGGTCGCGGCAGCCCAGGCTTTGGCTATCGCCATGCCTTCGCCTTTCGGATCGTTTTCCGGATGGACGGCGATCAGCGTTGGTACGCCGAAACCGCGCTTGTACTCTTCGCGCACTTCGGTGCCCGGACATTTCGGTGCCACCATAACAACGGTGATGTCTTTACGGATGGTTTCGCCTACTTCAACGATATTAAAGCCGTGCGAGTAGCCCAGCGCCGCGCCATCTTTCATCAGCGGCTGTACCGCCTGCACCACGGCAGAGTGCTGTTTGTCCGGCGTCAGGTTGACCACCAGATCGGCCTGCGGGATCAGCTCTTCATAGGTGCCGACTTTAAAGCCGTTCTCGGTGGCCTTGCGCCAGGAGGCGCGCTTCTCGGCGATCGCTTCGGCGCGCAGCGCATAGGCGACATCGAGACCGGAATCACGCATGTTCAGGCCCTGGTTAAGGCCCTGCGCGCCACAGCCCACGATGACCACTTTTTTCCCTTTCAGGAAGCTGGCGCCGTCGGCGAATTCATCGCGCGCCATAAAGCGACATTTGCCTAACTGCGCTAACTGGTTGCGCAGATTCAGTGTGTTGAAGTAGTTAGCCATGGGGCACTCCGGTCAGATGTTGTGTTTGTTTTTGTCTGGTAACGGCGCTGCTGACAGCGCCGCGAATGACCCCATCATATGACAGGAAATCCGTTGCTTAAATTGATATATTAGCAAGGTTACATTGCATAATTTGCAATACCACTGTAGAGGTCAAGGCGAATGGATTTACGAGATCTGAAGCTGTTTCTTCATCTGGCCGAAAGCTGCCATTTTGGCCGTACGGCGCGCGCCATGCACGTCAGCCCGTCAACGCTCTCGCGCCAGATCCAGCGCCTCGAAGAGGATGTGGGGCACGCGCTGTTTCTGCGCGATAACCGCACCGTGGTCCTGACCGAGGCGGGCGAACGTCTGCGCCAGTTCGCGCAGCAGACGCTGCTGCAGTATCAGCAGCTGCGCCACGTCATGGATCTTAACGGCCCGTCGCTGAGCGGCGAGCTGCGCCTGTTCTGCTCGGTGACGGCCGCCTACAGCCATCTGCCGCCGATTCTGGATCGCTTCCGCGCCGAGCATCCGCAGGTAGAGATCAAGCTGACCACCGGCGACGCCGCCGACGCCATCGAGATGGTGCAGTCGGGCGAAGCAGATCTGGCTATTGCTGGCCGACCCGAGTCGCTGCCCGCCAGCATCGACTTTACGCCGCTGGGACTGATCCCGCTGGTGCTGATTGCCCCCGCGCTGCCCTGCCCGGTGCGCAGCCAGGCGACCCAGCCGACGCCCGACTGGGCGCACATCCCTTTTATCCTGCCCGATCAAGGCCCGGCGCGGCGCGGCATCGATCTCTGGTTTCGGCGGCGTCGCATTCCTAATCCGCAGATTTACGCCACGGTCTCCGGTCATGAGGCGATTGTGTCGATGGTGGCGCTCGGCTGCGGCATCGCGCTTTTACCGGATGTGGTGCTGGAGAACAGCCCGGAGCCGGTGCGCAATCGCGTGCTGACGCTGGAGAATGTCGAGTCGGTGGCGCCGCTGGAGCTGGGCGTGTGCGTACAAAAAAAGCGGCTCGGGGAGCCGCTGATTCACGCCTTCTGGCACCTGCTGTAGTTACTGGCCGGCGAGGAAGAAGCGGAACGCCGGGTTATTGGCTTCGTCGTGGAAGTCATAGCCCAGTTCGGTAAGATGTGATTCAAAGCGCGGTTCGTTGTCGCCGATCTCAAAGGCCGCCAGCACGCGGCCGTAATCGGTGCCGTGGCTGCGGTAGTGGAACAGCGAGATATTCCAGTGGGTGCCGAGCGTTTGCAGGAACTTCAGCAGCGCGCCGGGTGCCTCCGGGAATTCGAAGCTGAACAGGCGTTCGCGCAGCGGCTTCGACGGACGTCCGCCCACCATATAGCGCACGTGCAGCTTCGCCATCTCGTCGTCAGAGAGATCCACCACCTGATAGCCCCCCTGCGTCAGCTGGCTGATGATTTCGCTGCGCTCCTCCAGCCCGCGCGTCAGGCGCACGCCAACAAAGATGCAGGCGTTGTCGGCGTCGGCATAGCGGTAGTTAAACTCCGTTACCGCACGGCCGCCCAGCGTCTGGCAGAACTTCAGGAAGCTACCCTGCTGTTCCGGGATGGTGACGGCGAGCAGCGCTTCACGCTGTTCGCCCAGCTCACAGCGCTCGGAGACGTAGCGCAGGCCGTGAAAGTTAACGTTAGCGCCTGACAGCACGTGCGCCAGGCGCTCGCCTTTAATGTCGTGCTGCTGGATATATTTTTTCATACCCGCCAGCGCCAGCGCGCCCGACGGCTCCGCTACCGCGCGCACGTCTTCAAACAGATCTTTCATCGCCGCGCAGATAGCGTCGCTGTCGACGGTGATAATATCGTCGAGGTACGCCTGGCAGAGGCGAAAGGTTTCGCTGCCGATACGCTTTACCGCCACGCCTTCGGCAAACAGCCCGACGCGCGGCAGATCCACCGGCTCGCCCGCCTCGAGCGCCGCCTTCAGGCAGGCAGAGTCTTCCGACTCTACCGCGATAACTTTGATTTGCGGCATCAGCTGTTTGATCAGCACCGCCACGCCCGCCGCCAGGCCGCCGCCGCCAACCGGCACGAAGACGCGATCGAGATGCGCATCCTGCTGCAGCAGCTCCATCGCCAGCGTGCCCTGACCGGCGATGACCGCCGGATGGTCAAACGGCGGCACGAAGGTGTAACCCTGCTGTTCCGCCAGCTCAATCGCTTTGGCTTTCGCCTCGTCGAAGTTAGCGCCGTAGAGATAAGCCTCACCGCCAAATGCGCGCACCGCCTCTACCTTGATGTCTGCCGTGGTGACCGGCATAACAATCAGCGATTTGATGCCGAGCCGGCTGGCGGAGAGCGCCACGCCCTGCGCGTGGTTGCCGGCCGACGCCGTCACCACGCCGCGCGCTTTCTGCTCTTCGTTCAGTCCGGCGATCATCGCATAGGCGCCGCGCAGCTTGAAGCTGTGTACCGGCTGCCGATCCTCGCGCTTCACCAGAATGGTGTTGCCGAGACGCGATGAAATTTTTTCCATTTTTTGCAGCGGCGTCACCTGTGCGACTTCATACACGGGCGAGCGCAGCACGGCGCGCAGATATTCCGCGCCGCAGGGCGACGCAGGTAGCGGTTGAGCCTCAGCCATCGGTCAGCCTCCCAGCTTGCTCTTGTCGCGCACCGCGCCTTTGTCGGCGCTGGTGGCGAGCGATGCGTAGGCACGCAGCGCGAAAGAGACCTGACGCACGCGGCCGTGCGGCGTGTAGGCCGCCTCGCCGCGCGCTTCTTCCTCTTCGCGGCGCGCATGCAGTTCGTTGTCCGGCACCGCCAGTTTGATGCCGCGGTTAGGGATATCGATTTCGATGATGTCGCCATCTTTTACCAGCGCAATGGTGCCGCCGCTGGCCGCTTCCGGCGAGGCGTGGCCGATCGACAGGCCGGATGTGCCGCCGGAGAAGCGACCGTCGGTGATCAGCGCGCAGCTTTTGCCGAGCCCCATCGATTTCAGATAGGTGGTTGGATAGAGCATCTCCTGCATGCCCGGGCCACCTTTCGGCCCTTCGTAGCGGATTACCACAACGTCGCCCGCAACCACTTTGCCGCCTAGAATCGCCTCGACTGCGTCATCCTGGCTTTCGTAGACTTTTGCCGGGCCTTTAAACGTCAGGATCTCTTTGTCGACGCCGGCGGTTTTGACGATACAACCATCTTCGGCGAGGTTGCCGTAGAGCACCGCCAGACCACCATCCTGGGAGAACGCATGTTCGCGCGTGCGGATACAGCCGTCCTGACGATCGTCATCCAGCGTGTCCCAGCGACAGTCTTGCGAAAACGCCTGGGTGGTACGAATCCCTGCCGGACCGGCGCGGAACATTTTCTTCACCGCTTCATCCTGCGTCAGCATGATGTCGTACTGATCCAGGGTTTCACGCAGGTTCAGGCCCAGCACGTTACGTACGTCGGTATGCAGCAGGCCCGCGCGATCCAGCTCGCCGAGAATGCCGATAACGCCACCAGCGCGGTGGACATCTTCCATATGGTATTTCTGCGTGCTTGGCGCGACCTTGCACAGGTGCGGTACCTTGCGCGACAGACGATCGATGTCGGAAATATTGAAGTCGATTTCGCCTTCCTGCGCCGCCGCCAGCAGGTGCAGTACGGTGTTGGTGGAACCGCCCATCGCGATATCCAGCGTCATGGCATTTTCAAAGGCCGCTTTGCTGGCAATGTTGCGCGGCAGTACGCGCTCATCATCCTGCTCGTAATACTGTTTAGTCAGATTAACGATGCGCTTACCGGCGTTGATAAACAGATCTTTGCGGTCAGCGTGGGTGGCCAGCAGCGAGCCGTTGCCCGGCTGCGACAGACCCAGCGCTTCGGTCAGACAGTTCATGGAGTTAGCCGTGAACATACCGGAACAGGAGCCGCAGGTCGGACAGGCGGAGCGTTCAATCTGCTCGCTCTCGGCGTCGCTGACGTTCGGGTTCGCACCCTGAATCATCGCATCCACCAGATCGAGCTTGATGATCTTGTCAGAAAGTTTGGTTTTCCCCGCTTCCATCGGGCCGCCGGAAACGAAAATAACCGGAATATTGAGGCGCAGCGACGCCATCAGCATTCCCGGGGTGATTTTGTCGCAGTTGGAGATGCAGACCATGGCGTCGGCGCAGTGCGCGTTAACCATGTATTCCACCGAGTCGGCGATCAGCTCGCGCGACGGCAGCGAATAGAGCATGCCGCCATGGCCCATGGCGATACCGTCATCCACCGCAATGGTGTTGAACTCTTTCGCCACGCCGCCCGCCGCTTCGATCTGCTCGGCGACCAGCTTGCCGAGATCGCGCAGGTGGACGTGGCCCGGCACAAATTGGGTGAATGAGTTGACCACGGCGATAATCGGCTTGCCGAAATCGGCGTCGGTCATTCCTGTGGCGCGCCACAGGGCACGGGCACCCGCCATATTGCGGCCATGAGTGGTGGTGGCGGAACGGTACTTAGGCATGCTCTGTTTACTCCAGTCTGTAAATGACGCGGGAACAGCTGCGCCCGCGTGACTCTCTTGTTATGGGTTAACCTGATCCAGCCAGCCGTATTTGTCTTCGGTTTCGCCAGTGAACAGGCCGAAGAAGGCTTTCTGGATTTTCTCGGTTACCGGTCCGCGTTTGCCCTCGCCAACCTGAATGCCGTCGACGCTGCGTACCGGCGTGATTTCTGCAGCGGTACCGGACATAAAGATCTCATCGGCCAGATAGAGCGATTCGCGCGACAGCACCTGCTCGCGAACTTCAATGCCCATATCCTGCGCCAGCTTGATGATGGCGTCGCGGGTAATGCCAGGCAGCGCGGAAGAGGTGAACGGCGGCGTAAACAGGATGCCGTCTTTTACTTCGAACAGGTTTTCGCCAGCGCCTTCGGAGATATAGCCGTTGGTGTCCAGCGCGATGCCTTCCTGATAGCCGTGACGGCGCGCTTCGCTGCCCACCAGCAGAGAGGAGAGATAGTTGCCACCTGCTTTCGCCGCGGTCGGCAGGGTGTTCGGCGCAACGCGGTTCCATGAAGAAACCATTGCATTGATGCCGTTTTCCAGCGCTTCAGCGCCCAGATAGGCGCCCCACGGGAAGGCGGCGATGATCACGTCGGTGGTGTAGCCATCCGGCGGGTTCACGCCCAGGCCGACGTCGCCGACAAAGGCCAGCGGACGGATGTAGGCGCTTTTCAGATTGTTGTCGCGCAGTACTTTGCGGGTCGCTTCCATCAGTTCGTCCACGCTGTATTTCAGCGGGAAACGATAAATTTTGGCTGAGTCGTGCAGACGCTGCATGTGTTCACGGTGACGGAACACCACCGGGCCTTTGTGCGAGTCGTAGCAGCGCACGCCTTCAAACACAGAAGTACCGTAATGCAGTGCGTGGGACATCACGCTGACCTTTGCGTCTTCCCACTTAACCATCTCGCCATTGAACCAAATAAAGTCTGCTTTCTTCGTGCTCATTCTTATTTCCTTTCACGACCAGGCGTGGATTTGTTGTGATGTTTGTTGCTGGATCTCGACGCTGGCGACATCCATTAATTTGTTTAATTGGGAAGACAGTAAATCGACTGAGCGCTGGCTGGCAACGGTCATTTCAATATTAATGTTCTCGCTGTTAGCCGCCGCGCCCATGTTCATGGCGCAGACCTGAAAACCGCGGTGACGGACGACGCGTAAAATGCGCTCCAATATTTCAGGGCGAAAGCGAGCTTCGATAGACAATTGATGCTGATTCATACGGTTTTCTCCATCATGTTTGCGTTGCTGGCGCCGGGTGGCACCAGTGGCCAGACGTTTTCATGCTCATCAATCGCAACATGCAGGAAGTAAGGACCTTCGCTGTTCAGCAGAGCATCAAGGGCGGCGTCGACCTCGTCTTTACGGCTAATACGCTGGCCTGGAATATCAAACGCGCTGGCCAGCGTCAGAAAATCGGGGTTGTCGGTCAGTATGGTTTCGCTGTAGCGACCGTCGAAAAAGAGCTGCTGCCACTGGCGCACCATGCCGAGGCGCTGGTTATCCAGCAGCAGGATTTTCACCGGCAGTTTTTTACGTTTGATGGTGCCCAGCTCCTGGATATTCATCATGATTGAACCGTCGCCCGACACGCAGATCACGGTGTCGTCGGGACGGGCGACCTGCGCGCCTACCGCAGCCGGCAGGCCGAAGCCCATGGTGCCCAGGCCGCTGGAGGTGATGAAATTCTCCGGTGCGCTGAAGTTCATATGCTGGGCGGTCCACATCTGGTGCTGGCCGACGTCGGTGGTGATAACGGCGCTGGCGGGTTTACGATCGGAGAGCTGCTTCAGCAGCAGTGGCGCGTAGATCGCCTCGCCGGGATGATCGTAGCGCCAGCTGAATTCCGCTTTCATCGCCTTCACCTCTTCGCGCCAGCCCGCAATCTGCATCGGCATACTCAGCGCGGGCAGGATCTGATTCATATCGCCCTGCAGCGAAACGTGCGCGCGGCGCAGTTTATTCAGCTCGGCCGGATCGATATCGATGTGAATGACGCTGGCGTGCGGCGCAAAGGTATCGAGCTTGCCGGTTACGCGATCGTCGAAGCGCGCGCCGACGGCAATCAGCAAATCGCACGACTGAACCGCCAGGTTTGCGGCTTTGGTGCCGTGCATACCCAGCATGCCCAGGTAGACCTCGCTTTCGCTATCGGCGCTGCCGAGACCTTTCAGCGTGGCGGCCACAGGGATGCCGGTCTCCTGCGCCATAGCGCGCAGCGCGGGAACCGCCTGCGCCATACCGACGCCGCCGCCGATATAGAGCATCGGCTTGTGCGACTGCGCCATCAGCGCACGCGCCGCTTCGATATGCTGCAGCGAATGGGCGATCGGCTCTTCGACCGGCAGCAGATGCGGGTTCAGCTCGCCGCTGGCGATTTGAATATCTTTAGGGATGTCGACCAGCACCGGGCCAGGGCGGCCTGACTGAGCGATAGCGAAGGCCTCAGCCATTACGGAGGGCAGCTCTTCCAGCGATTCAACCAGAAAGCTGTGTTTGGTGCAGGCCAGCGACAGGCCCAGCACGTCGATCTCCTGAAAGGCGTCGGTGCCGATAAATGCCGACGAGACCTGACCGGTGATGGCGACGACCGGCACTGAGTCCATCATCGCATCGGCCAGGCCGGTGATTAAGTTGGTCGCGCCAGGGCCCGAGGTCGCAATGCAGACGCCGGTTTTTCCGGTCGCGCGGGCATAGCCGATCGCCGCGACCACCGCGCCTTGTTCATGACGACACAGTAGGTGTTCCACGCCGCCATCGTAGAGCGCATCGTACACTGGCATGATAGCGCCGCCAGGATAGCCAAATACGGTGTCGACACCCTGCGCGCGTAAAGCCTGAACTACCCACTGTGCACCTGTCATGGTTATTCTCCTGTATCCTTAGGGGAACAACAGAATTTTATGCTACTGCTCATTGTTTGCTCCTCGGTAATTAGCTGATATTTGCTCTGGTCGAAAAAAAACCCCCGGACCTTACGGTGCGGGGGTTTTTCGAATTCCAGGCTTGATTTTTAAGCCTTTCTTTCTCCAGGCGTAGCCCCGCACGGTGGGTTAATAATCACCACCACGCTAATCACGACTAGGCTAATCACTTGTAGAAGGGCTTTCATCTGTTGTCTGTTTTTTCGTTTGTTCGAAGTAATACCTACAGAGTTATCACAGTTAGCGGTGCGATGACAACTTTTTCCATCGCTTTTTTTTATGGCCGTCGGGACGATAAGCAGGTATCAGACTGTAAATAAACGCATATTTTATGCGTGATAAATATTCATCACGTCCGTGACGCAATAATTAAGCGGGCTATTTGTCAGGTAGCTTCAGAAAAAATGTATGGGCCTGAACGCCCCGTCGATTTATTGCGGCGTCTGCCGACAGATGAATCCTTTGGCCTCGTCGTCATGGTTCCACCGCTTCATAATCGCCGCGTTAAGGAGCGGTTATGACACTGTCGAGAGTTCTTACCCGAGCGGCGCTAGGCGTCGAGGCGCCGCTGGTGACCCTGGAAGCGCATATCAGCAGCGGCCTGCCCGCGCTGACGCTGGTCGGCTTGCCCGAAACCACGGTAAAAGAGGCACGCGAACGGGTGCGCAGCGCCATCATAAATAGCGGCTTCAGCTTTCCGGCGAAGCGCATCACCATCAATCTGGCCCCCGCCGATCTGCCTAAAGAGGGCGGACGTTACGATCTGCCGATGGCGCTCGCTATTCTCGTCGCGTCTGAACAGCTTCCAGAGGCGAAACTGGCGCAGCATGAGTTTGTGGGCGAACTGGCGCTCAACGGCGCGCTCTGCGGCGTTCAGGGCGCCATTCCGGCGGCTATGGCGGCGATGCGGGCCGGGCGGCAGCTGATCGTCTCGACGGAGAATCAGCCGGATGTTGGCCTGATCCAGCATGGCGATACGCTGGTTGCTGCGCATCTGCTGGAGATCTGTGCCTGGCTGCAAAACCAGGGCGAGCTGGCGCGCGCTCAATCTCAGCAGGATGGGCCTGAAGAGCCAGCGGAAGACCTGAGCGACATCATCGGTCAGGAGCAGGGGCGCCGGGCGCTGGAGATTACCGCAGCGGGCGGTCATAACCTGCTGTTGATGGGGCCTCCCGGCACAGGCAAGACGATGCTGGCTACGCGGCTGCCCGGCATTATGCCGCCGCTCAGCGACGCAGAGGCGCTGGAGTGCGCCGCTATTGCCAGCCTGGTGGACAAGGTCCGGCTGCAAAAAGCCTGGCGGAAACGCCCTTTTCGCTCGCCGCATCATAGTGCGTCACTCTATGCGCTGATCGGCGGCGGATCGCTGCCTCGACCTGGGGAGATTTCGCTGGCGCATAACGGCGTGCTGTTTCTGGATGAACTGCCGGAATTTGATCGACGCGTGCTGGATGCGCTGCGCGAACCTATCGAGTCTGGCGAAATCGCCATTTCCCGCGCCCGCGCGAAAGTCACCTATCCGGCGCGCTTTCAGCTCATCGCCGCCATGAACCCTAGCCCGACCGGCCACTATCAGGGACAGCATAATCGCTGTTCACCGCAGCAGGTGCTGCGCTATCTGAGCAAGCTATCCGGCCCTTTTCTCGATCGCTTCGACCTGTCGATTGAGGTCCCGCTGCTGCCGAGCGGGATGCTGAGCGGACGCCGGGAGGCTGGTGAGAGCTCAGCCAGCGTCAGCGAGCGGGTGATAAAGGCTCGCATGCTGCAAATGGCGCGTGCAGGCAAGATTAATGCGCATATGAGCAACATTGAGATCAAGAGGTGGTGTGATGTCGCCCGCGAGGATGCGGAATGGCTGGAAGAGGTGCTGAATCAGCTGGGGTTATCCGTACGGGCATGGCAACGCATTCTTAAGGTTGCGCGAACCATTGCCGATCTGGCAGGTGAAGAGCGGGTTTTACGTGCGCATCTGCAGGAAGCGGTCGCCTATCGCAGCATTGATCGATTGATGATCCATCTGCATCGCAGCCTGGAATAAAAAAATGGGGCTGATTGCCCCATTCTGTTTAGTCATCGCTGTCGCTGTAGTCTTCCACCGTATCCATCTGCGGCTTGCCGCCTGAAAGCGTATGGAAACGTTTTGGACGCTTAATGCGAGCGGTATATTTAGACCATACTCGCTCAGCTTCGGTTTGCGGCTCACGCAGACCACGACATACTTCTAAGAAAAGACGCTCTTCTTCAGTAGTCGGCTCACGCTTTGCTAAATCGAGTTCGTTAAAAGCGAAACCATGACGTTCCAGCAATTGGGCTTCTTTAATGGTGAAATCACCATGCCGCGAGAAACCGCGCGGATAATGTTTGTTATCAAAGAAACGATTTGTGGTTGAGAAGCTTTCCGCCATCTTACACGCTCCTGATTCTCTTATGGCCGAGCTATTAATGGCGCGGAGTATTAGATAGGCTTGACAGAGTGTAAAACAAAACATTTAAATCTATACGACAAACATTTTTTGGGAGAAAGCTGTGGATACGGAATTACTGAAAACTTTCCTGGAAGTGAGCAGAACTCGCCATTTTGGACGAGCTGCAGAAGCACTTTACCTCACACAGTCCGCCGTCAGCTTTCGCATCCGTCAGCTGGAAAATCAGCTGGGCGTAAACCTTTTTACTCGTCATCGCAATAATATACGGCTGACGTCGGCGGGAGAACGCCTGTTACCCTATGCGGAAAGCCTGATGAGCACATGGATGATGGCGAAGAAGGAGGTCTCGCACACGCAGCAGCACCACGAGCTGTCGATAGGCGCCAGCGCGTCGCTCTGGGAGGCTTATCTGACTCCGTGGCTACAAACCCTGTATGAAAACCGGGAGAGCCTGCATCTTGAAGCACGCGTGGCACAGCGGCATCTTCTGGTTAAGCAGCTTCATGAACGCCAACTGGATCTGCTGATCACGACCGAAGCGCCTAAGATGGATGAGCTGACCAGCCAGCAGATCGGCCATATCTCTCTGGCGCTGTTCCGGGCGCGTAAAACAGAGAAGCGCGAGAAGTACGATTACATCAAGCTGGAATGGGGCGCGGACTTTCATCAGCATGAAAGCTACCTCTCCGGCGGCGATGATGTTCCTGTGTTAACCACTACCTCGGCGCACGTAACGCGCGAGCTGCTTTATACCACGGGTGCCTGCGCATTTTTGCCAGACTACTGGCATAGCCTCTACAGCGATCTTATGGTGATCCCTGATACGCCGGTGGCGGTACGTCCTTTATATGCAGTGTGGCTGCAGAACAGCGACCAGCAGGCGCATATTCGACAGCTGCTTAAGTTTCCGGTGCTGGCGCGCTAATTTCAGGCATAAACGGTGAAGAGGCTGACATAGTCGGCCTTTTTTCGATCTTCGGGCTGGATAAAAAGCAAAAAAAAATCCTTTGCCGAAGCAAAGGATTCTTTTTTCTGGCAGGGGCGGAGGGACTCGAACCCCCAACACCCGGTTTTGGAGACCGGTGCTCTACCAATTGAACTACGCCCCTAAAGAGGGTGGCGGTGCGGACGGGACTCGAACCCGCGACCCCCGGCGTGACAGGCCGGTATTCTAACCGACTGAACTACCGCACCACCGAATACTGCTGCTACCAGCGGGGTCTCGCTGATAACCGGTGTCAC